>Ga0078972_1002288_pt1 | contig 64429 bp, 63 predicted proteins | sample YelNatPaOPGAMG01_FD_67568 | JGI IMG/M metagenome (GOLD analysis project Ga0078972, IMG submission 67568) | Hot spring thermophilic microbial communities from Obsidian Pool, Yellowstone National Park, USA - OP-RAMG-01 (SPADES assembly) (version 2) | ecosystem: Environmental > Aquatic > Thermal...
TGGAATCATCAATTAGGTTGTCTACGATCCTTACACGACAAAGGATACAGAGCTCTACGGTAGCTTTACATCAGATCTCATTCCTGGATTTTGGGTAGCTTTGTATTTTGAGCTCGCGCGGGGCCGGGTAAAGCGCGCAGGATGCGGGTTTCGGAGATCGGGCCTCTGTATCCTTTGTCAGGCAAGGGATAGAACGGAAATCCGCATATATCGGGAGGCCAAAACCCGGCGTTTTGGGGAACCCAGAAAGATTTTCCGCGCTGGCCCAGGTAAGGGGAGGGGGTTGGGGGAGGGGTTTTCCGCTTTTCCGCGCCCTTCTCCTTTTTGAAAAAGAAAAGGACGCCAACATGTTTTTTCTCTTTTAAGCTCCTCTTAGAGGAAACCGGCCCCAAGGCCCGGTCAGGGTTTCCGAACTAGGGGCGTTAACTTTTTGTCAAGGGGTATAAACTTTTTGTCAAGGGGGCGTTAACTTTTTGTCAAGGGGGGTCCCGGCGATCCTCGTGGATCCTCGTGGGGGGTCAAAAACCCCTCCGGGGAACCGGAGGGGTTGGAGGTAAAAAATGAGGGGGTTAAGAAGGGTTCTTAGGGAGGTTGAGGCCTATGGCCATGTTAATCTTGTGCTTGTTGTGGTGGGTCTTCTCGGCCGCAAGCATGATAATAAACTAGCCCTCCGTGCCCCTGGTAATAATCTTGAGGCCGTCCGTGAGGGCAACGAGGTTATCCATAGTAATCTTGGGGTTAAGAGGCCTATCTGCCGGGCAAACGAGATACATTTGACTGCCAGGGGGGCAATAGATGGTCTTGGGTTCAAGTCCCGGTCTGATAATGTGAATGGCAAATAAGGTCTTAAGGTCTATCCTTTCTCCCTTAGCCATATAATATCTTTCTCAGTTTTTCCCTTCGCTCAGGCGGGGTTCCCCGCTCGTCAGCTATCATCTCAAACACTACATCTTGCTGGAACCAGTATTTTGCCATTTCCTCTGTGTTTATCGTGATAGGCAAGCCCGCCTTCTCCAGCTCGGCCCTTACTTTCCCTCTCCAACGCTCTCGCTCGTCCTCGCGAAGGTTTTTCCACTCAATCTCAGTTCTCTCCTCAAGCATTTTCTTGGTGTTGGCTATGTGCTTTCCCTGGCGCTGGAGCTCCTCTGCCTCCTTGCGCATGCGTTCCCTGGCATACCAAGGGATAAACCCCTCGTCCGGGGTTATTCCCTTAGCTATCATAGCCCTGAGCAGTCTCGTTGGGTTGGTTATGGGCCTTTTGGCATACTCCTGGCTCAGGATGTCCACGGTAAGGGCAACGCGCTCGGTCCCATATTGCTTCACCAGGCTGGCAATTACCTCTGGAGGCACTGATTGGAAAGGAGAAGCCGCTATCATCAGGTCAAGCACCTCACGGGTATATTGGAAACCCCTCGGCGCGTTGGCTATGGCCTCGCCCCCGCGGCGAATTAGGTTAAACAGAGGCGATAGGTCCACCGAAAGCCCCTGGCCTGGGATCGTGGTCCTTATTGCGTAGCCCTTGCGCTCAAGCGAGGCAAGGGTCCGGGACACCGTCCTCTCGCTCACGCCCATGAGGTCTGCTATGTCAGCTCTACTTGTCCGGATTATGTCGTCGCGGTGAATGTAGGAGCTGAAGCCGTAAGTGTAATAGGAGATAACCAGTAGCAAATGCAGTTCTGTTGCTGTAAGGTCAATCCCCGGATGCTCAAGGAGCAGGGCAGGGAGCCTGGTGAAGTGAAGGTTATCCGCTGTCCACTGGAGGGTTATGTCCGGGTTCTGAACCGGGGGCCTCTGCCGGCGCGGGCCTATTGTCCTTGCAAGCTCAAGGGCCTTGTCCAGATAGGGTTGTGTGCTTATCTTGTGAACAGGGCCGCCCTCATCCAGCTCCAAAAGCCCTGCCTTAGCCAGGTTTCGGATCGTGCGCCTTGCTCCCTGCGGGGTCGTCCGGGTGAGCGCGGCCACTCTGCGATATGATGTGGATTGCCCTCGGAAGGCGAGCAGGTTGAGAACCAGCAGGGCGCGGATCTGCGTGGATGTGAGGCTGAGCCGCCTTGTGTTTTCTATGATAATGTCCAGAAGCCGGGTGAACCCTCTGGCCCAGAGAGGATCGTCTTTCCAGTTCTTAACCCCTACTCTGCTCATCGCGCTTTCTCCGGGATAGTAATAGTGTCGGGTTTGGCCTCAGATGGCCTCAGAGAGGGTTTTATGAGCTCGGGATATATGTTGATACCTTGAGGGCCTGGAAAGTGGCTCTGGGGGGATTTGGGGCGATCCTTGCGCCAGAGCGTTCCCTCGCTGTTATGAGAGTGCCGGATGTTCCGCGGGAAACCCTCGGTCTCAAAGAGGCTGAGGGCAGCTCAGACGAGTGATCAAAAAGTGATCGTTTTGGGGTTTCTGGGGCAAGTCAGAAATCCCCGAAACCCTTGATAAATCATATACCCCGCCCAGGACTTGAACCTGGAACCCGCGGATTAAGAATCCGCTGCTCTGCCAAGTTGAGCTAGCGGGGCAGGCTCAAATTATAATGGTTGACGCAGGGGGGAATCAAAGTGCGCTGTAGGAGTATTTGAACCCCTCTGCGCTCCAGGATGATAATTTAATTATGGTAATCGAAACCATAACCTACAGGCCTATAGGCGTTATACACACCCCTTTCAAAGAGCCAAAGGGGACTCCCATACAACCCACTGCGGCGCCCGAGGTGGAGGGAACCGTTGAGGTATTCACGGAGTTCGCGGAAGGGCTGAGGGACCTGGGCGATTTCTCGCACATAGTCCTGGTGTATCATTTTCACCTGTCAAAAAAGGCTTCCCTGATGGTAAAACCTTATATGGAGGAGACCGAAAGGGGGGTTTTCGCGACCAGGGCCCCCGCGAGGCCTAACCCCATAGGAATCTCCGTTGTGCGCCTCGTGAGGCTGGAAGGGAACATCCTCCGGATAAAGGGCGTGGATATGGTGGATGGGACGCCTCTCTTGGACATAAAGCCTTATGTGCCGGAGTTTGGAGAATCTGCGGAAGCTCCCTGAGACCAGGGATGATGGGAGGTTTTCGGAAGGGTGAGGTTTAACCCCTCCTGAGAACCCTCTTGAACCCGTATCTTATGTAGCTCGCGACCACGCGTGGGCTTTTGGCCCTGGTGATCATCCTCCAGATGTAGCCAGGCCTCGTGTAGTATCTCCTGATGGCCTTGTCCCTCCAGGCCTTTATCTCATCAAGGGTAAGGTGCTCAGTTCTGGCGGCCGGGTTTCCGTGGCCGAGCCCTGTCATGTCCTCTCGGACGAGAAGCCCATTCTTTTTTACCATATCATACATGGGCGTGCCCGGGAATGGGACCGCTATGTGCATTTCAAGGTAATCCCCGTCCAGCTCCTCCGCGAACGCCAGGGTATCCTCCAGGTCCTCCCAATCCTCCCAAGGGAACCCTACTATGAAGAATATATAAGTGGCAAACCCAAGCTCCTTTGCCAGCGCCACTGCCCTGCGAGCCTCATCCTTCGTGTGCCCCTTCTGCATCAGCTTGAGCGAGCGCTCAGAGCCGGATTCCACCCCGAAAGCCACGAGCCACCCCCCTGCCCTCCTGAGCCACTCAGCGCGCTCGCGGTCAAATGTGTCAACCCTTGAGTTGAAGGCGAAGTTCACCTTGAGCCCGCGGGCTATGATCTCCTTGCAGACATCAATCGTCCACTTCTTATTCATAGTGAAGGTATCCGCGCGGGTGAAGAAATTTCGGATGCCGTGCTCGTTAACGCACTGGGCCATCTCGTCCACGAGGCTTGAAGGGCTTCTCAGCCTGAGCCTCTGTCCCGAGAGGATAGGGGCAAGGCAATATATGCACCTGTGCGGGCAACCCCTTCCGGTCTGGATTGTGGTCTGGGGTTCGCCCGTGTCCGGCCTCACATAAAGCTCGTTCCGAAGGAGGTGCCTAGCGGGGAATGGCAGGGAATCTAAGTCCTCAATGATGGGCTTTTCGGCTGATATGAAGAGCCTACCGTTTCTCCTGAATGAAACACCCGGAACACGAGTCCAGTCTGGCTCCAGGGCCATCCTGCCCATACTGAGCTCGTATTCGCCGACAAGCACGAAATCCAGGTAATCAAAGGATTCAAGCAGTTGCCTGTCCTCGGCCTCTGCCTCGGCCCCCTTTATGCCCACTATGAGGCCAGGAATGGACCCTTTGAGCCTCTCCAGCCACTCAAGGTCTTTCCGGAGGGTAAAGGAGGTTGTGGAGGCGAGCGCTATATCGGGCCTGAAATCCAGGGCATCGGAAATGGGGTCTCCCCCCTCAACCGGGTAATCCCTGATGAGGACCTCAACCCCTGCTCGCTCAAGGTCGGCCGCGATATAAGCAAGATCAAGCGGCATCCTCGCGGAGGTGGCCGTGAGGTCCTCAACCGGGACCTGACACCTGTCCTCCCCTCGGATGTAAAGCCCTGTTGGCGGATTAAAGAGAAAAGCCCTTTTCATGGCTCAGGGTATATACTCCCTGGCGATTATGCCGTATGGGGTCATGGGATATTTCCTTACGAGGATCATCAGAAAGCCGCGGGCATCGCTATCACGGCCAAGTTTCGCGGAGAGCTTCCAGGCCCTAAAGGCGGCCTCGGCCCCAGGAAGCCCTCCCCCTTCCGCTATCCCGCGGTAGAGCGCGAGGGCTTTCTCGGTTTCCCCAAGGCTCTCAAGCGCCCTCGCCTTCAGGACGCCGAAGTAGCCGGCAAGCGCGGTGTCCGGAGAAGAGAGGGCTATAACCGAGTCAGCCCGGCCTGCCTCAAGCCTGCTGAGAGCCTGGAAATAAGCTGGCCAGCTCCCGCTTGCGGCGCAGATCTCAAGCCATGTGAGGGCCTCGGTTGCCCTCTCGTCCCTGGAGTAAAGGGCCACGAACTTCTTCAGGCTATCCTGCGCCCACTCCTGGCCCATGAAAAGCCCGGCCTTGCCAGAGAAGTAAAGCCTGTCAGGAGGGTTCATTCCGGAGGCAAGCTCAAGGGCATCGGAGAACCTGCCCATCCTGAGAAGGGCCGTGAATCTGTCTCCCGCGCCTCCGGAAAGCCCCAAGGCCTTCTCCGGCTGGTTGTATGCCCCCACATAAAGCGAGGCGAGCTTGGCCTCCCTAAGGGCTTTGTCCTCTATGGCCTTGTAGCTCGCCTCTGCCTCAGGGTATCTTCCCATAGCCGAGAGGCAGTCGCCTGAAATAGCGTAATAGGCATCTTCTCTTTCCTTGACCCCCCTGAGAAGCCTCATTGCCTCATCCGGCTTCCCATCGGCCAGGGCCTTTTGTGCAACGAGGATGAGCTCGTTGTCCCCGGAGGCCCAACACCCCGCGATCCTCCAGAAACCTCCACGGATAGCCATATCGTAGCAAAGGGACTCAAGCCAGTCCGGGTGCGGGTTATCCTCCATCCACTCCGAAAGCCTTGAGAGGGCCTCAGGGTCCTTCCTTGAAAGAGCCCCGATCTCGTCGGAAACCCAGTATCTGAGAGCAGGCTCAAGCGAGCAAGCGAAAAGCTCCGGCAGGGCCTTGACCATATCACCCCTTGAGGCGTAAAAGAGGTAGAAATCCCTGGCGAATGCTCGCGGGTCCCCGAGGCTCTTCCTGGCCTCGGAAAGCAGCTTCATCCCCCTCTCTTCCTGGCCGCTGTATCTGAAAAAGTAAAACAGCTCGTAGAACTCCTCTTTTGTGTTTATCTCCTTTCCCAGCCCAATCGCTAGCTTGAGAGCATCATCGGGCTTTCCGGAGCCGAGAAGCGCCTTCACCTTGAGCTCGCGCAGGAAGGTATCCTGAGGGTCAGAGGCAAGGGCGCTGTCCAGGACCAAAAGCGCCTTTAAGAACTCTCCCCTGTCAATGAGGCTCAAGGCCCTCTGGTAGGGCTGGGAAAGCAGGAGAAGGAGGGCAGTCATTTCTCAGCGGCTCTTGGTTGAGGGATGTATATTTCCCTCGTGAAGAAAAGGGCAAGAAGCCCGAGCACGAGGACCACGGCCGCGCCGAAAAGCCCCTCCGCGCCGGAAAAAAGCGGGCTACCGGGCAGTATGTATGAGAGGGAACCGTCAAGGAGATCGAGGATTACGAGGGCAAGAGCGGGCACGAGGACAGTCCTGGAGTTGATGTAAAGCCAGGCCATAAGCACGCCCCATCCCCAGTAAAAGGCCAGATATATGGGGATTCCGAGCCACGAACCGTATGGATTTTTGAAAAAAAGGAAGGGGGAAAAGGCAAGGGTCCAGAAAGCTCCCACAATAATCAAGTTTAGCTTTGTGCCGAAATTTTCGGAGAGAAGGGCAATGGGGTAGGACCTGAAGCCCATCTCAATCAGGAGGGCAAGGGGAAAAAATAGAAGAAGGCCGACGGAAAAGGCGAACCCGAACCTCGCCCAGAAGAAGCCCCAGATGTCGGGAGGAATGCTCTGGCCCGCGCCCGAAAGCTCATTCGCCAGCCTAGAAAGCGATGGGTCAAACCGGACAAGCCCAGTAAGCAGGGGAAGGCCGTGGCCCAGGGCAACGACTGCCGCAGGCAGACCGAGGGCGAGGGGCCAAAAGGCAGGCCTGCCCAGGGATAGCCCGAGCTCCGGAAACACCCTCCTGAATCCCCTGTGCTCCACTATCCACTTGAATCCTATGGCCATTAATCCTGGCACGGCGTAGAGGGTGAGCCTCGCGAAATCGGAGGATCCGGAACCCATGAACCCCCTCGCCCACATGAACACGATAAAACCCCAAACCAGGATCAGGGAAGCGGCGATGTATAACTGCCAGAGCCAGATCATACCAACAAGTTCTGCGGGGATCTCATTTTCTAACGGGCCTTACTAACATAAGCATCACTTTGCCGTTGAGGGTGGGTGGGGACTCAACCTTTGAGGCGTCATCAAGGGCATCGGCTATCCTGAAGAGCAGATCCTTGTATTCCTCGGAGTGGACTATCTCCCTGCCCTTGAATATAAGCCTGAAGCGCACCTTGTGGCCCTCCTGAAGGAATTCCCTGGCCTTTCTGAGCTTTACCCCGAGGTCGTGCTCTGAGATGTTTGGCCGCAGGCTTATTTCCTTGACCTCGGATGTGTGGCCGCGAGATTCCCTCTGCTTTTTCTTCTCCTGGTATATGAACTTTCCGTAGTCCATAACCCTGCAGACCGGCGGGTTCGCTGTTGGCGCAACCTCAACGAGATCCAGGTTGCGCGAGTAGGCCAGCTCCAAGGCCTCGCGGATGCTCATGGTTCCGAGGGCCTTTCCGTTCTCGTCTACGACCGTGACCTCCTTTGAGGTTATCTCCTCGTTTATCCTATACTTGGCGCCTATGTCCTTTGCTGGCGTTCTTGGTGGTCTTCTCATCTATAAATAAACTCCTTTTAAGGTTTGCTGTTTTCTTGGGGAACTCAAATATATGCGGCAAAGGATCTAAACTCATCCCTCCTCACCCTTCATCTCACCCAAAATCATCCCGATAAACTCCTCCAGGCCCACGGGGCCCAGGTCTCCCTTCCCCCTTTTCCGAACGGAAACCCTTCCGGATTCGGCCTCGCGCTTGCCGACTATGGCCATAAAAGGCACCTTTTGGGTCTCGGCCTCGCGTATCTTGTATGAGATTCGCTCCGGCCTTAGGTCAAACTCCGCCCTTATCCCTTTATCCTTGAGCGCGGATGTTATCTTTGCGGCGTAAGGGTTGACCTCCGATACAACCGGCAGAACCGCTACCTGGACAGGCGCGAGCCAGAGAGGGAAAGCGCCGCCGTAGTGTTCAAGAAGGATCCCAAAGAATCGCTCTATGGATCCCAGGATCGCCCTGTGGATCATAACGACCCTGTGCTCAAGCCCATCCTGGCCTACATAGGTAACATCAAACCTCGTCGGTATGTTGAAATCAACCTGTATGGTGGTGCACTGGTGGCGCCTTCCGAGCGCGTCGTGCAACTGTATATCTATCTTCGGGCCGTAGAAAGCGGACTCGCCCTCCTTGACCTCGTATGGTAGCCCCTCTGCCGCGAGAGCCTCGGCAAGCCCCCTCTCGGCGAGGAGCCAGCCCTCATCGTCTCCCATGTATTTTTCTGGCCTCTTAGGGTCCCTGACCGAAAGGTCAACCTTGTAATCCTGGAACCCGAAACGCCTCAGTATTCTCTTCGTGAGCCTTATAACGCCCCTCACCTCGTCAACGAACTGATCCTGCGAGCAGAATATGTGAGCGTCGTCCTGGGTGAACCCCCTAACCCTGAAAAGCCCGTGGAGAACGCCGGATCTCTCATACCTGTAGACGGTGCCGAGCTCGGCGAGCCTCATAGGCAGGTCCCTGTAGCTCCTCTTCTTGGACTTATAGACCAGGATGTGCGCTGGGCAGTTCATAGGCTTGATTACATAATCCTCACCATCCTGGTTGAAGACATACATGTTCTCCCTGTAGAAGCCGAGGTGACCCGATATCTCCCAGAGCTTTGAGCGGAAAAGGTGCGGACTCCTGATGAACTCGTATCCCTCCTCGGCGTGGACTTTCCGCCAGTAGTCCTCAATTATGTCCCTTACCAGCGCGCCCTTCGGGTGCCAAATGACGACCCCCGGCCCCGCCTCCTCGTGGAAAGAGAATAGGTCAAGGAGGACGCCGAGCCTGCGGTGATCCCTACGCTTGGCCTCCTCTAGCCTCTCTAGGAATTCCGAAAGCTCCTCCTCGGTCGGAAATGATACCCCGTATATCCTCTGGAGCCTCGGCCCGCGCTCGTCGCCTCGCCAGTATGCCCCTGATGCGGAGAGCACCTTAAGGTGGCCAACCCTGCCGGTTGAGGAAAGGTGAGGTCCCCTGCAAAGGTCAACGAAATCCCCCTGTCTGTAGATCGTAACCTTTTCGTCGGGGATCTCCCTGAGGAGCTCAACCTTGTAGACCTCGCCCTTCTCGGAAAATAGCCTTATCGCATCAGCTTTCTTTATCTCAAGGCGCTCAATAGCTAGGTCGCGCGCTATTATCTCCCGAGCGCGAGACTCTATTGCTTCAAGCTCCTCCGGCGAAAATGTTGCCTCACCTATGTCAAAATCGTAATAGAAGCCCGTTTCTATGGGAGGGCCTATTGCAAGCTTGGCCTCGGGGAAAAGCTCTTTTACCGCCTGAGCGAGGATGTGCGAGGAGGTGTGCCAGTAGGCCTCTCGCCCGCGAGGGTCATCAAAGCCGAGAAGATACACCTCCTCTGCCCCATCGGGCACAGGGGCCGAAAGGTCATAAACATCTTGCCCGGCCATGTAGACGAGAGCCCGGTCCGAGAAACCCAGAAGGTTATCCCCTCGGCCGACTTCGCCAACAACATGGCCCTTTCCGTTCTTTACGGGTATTCCACCCATTACTTTCCAGCTAGTGGCATATTTTAAGGTAGAAGGAGGGCTTTGCGCAAGGAAGAATGCGCGCCTTGCAGGCAGTGCATTTTGCGCGAAAAATGGGTTATAATTTATGACTTGAGAACGAAAGAGGTCAAGGTCCGTGGGCTCGGCATAGGCCACGGCAACCCCGTCCGAGTTCAATCCATGACATCCACGAGGACAGAGGATGTTGCCGCGACACTGGCGCAGATAAACGCTCTCGTGGAGGCGGGGGCTGAACTAGTAAGGGTTGCAGTGCAGTCAAGGGCCTCAGTAAAGCACTTCAAAGAAATAAGGCGAGAGACGGATGTCCCGCTGATAGCGGATGTTCACTTTGATCACAGAATAGCCATTATGGCCGCCGATGCTGGGGCTGACAAGGTAAGGATAAACCCAGGAAACATACGCGGGCCTGAGAAGGTTGAGGAGGTAATCTCAGCGCTGAAGGCCAACCGGATCCCGGCGAGGATAGGGGTTAACTCAGGTAGCCTGGAGGAGGACCTCATAGAGAAGCACGGGGGCGTTACCCCGGAGGCCCTCGTGGAGAGCGCGCTGAGGTGGGCGGATTTTTTCCTGGAAAGGGATTACGAGGATTTTGTGCTCTCGGTAAAATCAAGCCGGGTTCCGGACACCGTGAAGGCATACAGGCTCCTCGCGAGCAAAACCGACCAGCCCCTTCACATAGGCCTCACCGAGGCGGGGCCTCTGTGGCCTGGGGCAATAAGAAGCGCGATTGCCCTGGGCATTCTCCTTGAGGAGGGGATAGGGGATACGATAAGGGTGTCCCTCACGGGGGATCCGGTTGAGGAGGTAAAAACAGCCTGGGAAATCCTCCGCTCCCTTGAGATAAGGTCTCGCGGGCCCATGATAATCTCTTGCCCTACCTGCGGCAGGACGAGGGTTGACATAGTTCCCATAGTCCAGGAGATAACCGAGGCCGTGAGCAAGATCACAAAACCCATCCGCATAGCGGTTATGGGGTGCGAGGTTAACGGGCCCGGCGAGGCCGCTGAGGCGGACATCGGGGTTGCGGCAGGAAGAGGTTTTGGCTTAATATTTAGGAAAGGCCGTATTGTGAAAAGGGTTAAACCAGAGGATATAGTGAGTGCGCTTCTTGAGGAAATAGAAAAATCATGACATACGCCGCAATAATCGCAGCTCTGTGCGCGGCAAAAGGCCCCTCCAGATGGGATGCCCTCATCAGGCCTTACCCTGAAGCCCAGGTTGACCCAAAGGAATACCGCCTGGGACCAGGCGATAGCATAAGGGTAACCCTGTCCGGAGCCGTTTCATACACGGTGGACATAACCGTGGATGTATCCGGTTGGGCCTCGCTCTACGGCCCTGGCGTACCCAGCATCACTGGGCCGACGAGCGCGGAGGAGCTCGCAACCAGCACCCAGCCTCGCCCTTATGGCACCTTCCTCGGCAAAAAGCACCTGGCGGGCCTGAGCTTGGCGGAGGCGGAGGATACCCTTAGGGCTTTCTACAGGCTCTTTTACAGGAAAACGGATGTGAACCTCACCCTCGTCTACCCCAGGGTCGTATCAGTGAGCGTGCTGGGCCAGGTCCTCAACCAGGGGGTGATGTCGTGCTCCGCTGTGGAAAGGCTCTCTGACCTTATAGTGAAGGCCGGCGGAGCAACCGGTGGCGCTGACCTGACGAGGATAAAAGTCAGCAGGGACGGCGAAGAGAGGGTTTTCAACCTTTATAAGTATCTTCTGGAGGGGGACAAAACGCAGAATCCCTTGCTGGACAACAATATGGTGGTCTTCGTTCCCGAGTCAAAGAAAAGCGTCGTGGTATCCGGGCCAATTGGGCTACTCACCATCTACTTCAACGACTCAACCAGCCCGGATGCAATAAGGAGCCTTGAGGGGAGTAGGACGGTTAGGGTGGCTTGGGAAGAGGGTGATAATGTTGAAAGGGCAATAGCAAAGGCAGGGGGGCTTCTTTCCAAGGCATCGGTGGATGGGATAACTGTTGTCCGAGGCGGGATAAGGATGGCCGCAACCCTTGAGACCGCCCTGGAGCCAGGAGACAGGGTGGAGGTTCCGCGGATACCTTCTGAGGTCTATGTCTTCGGAGAGGTAAAGCTTCCTGGGGCATACCAGTATTCTCCTGGCCTCACATACCTGGAATATGTGAGCCTCGCAGGGCCGGAGGAAAGGGGCTACACCAAAAGGTTCACCGTAGTTAGGCCGGACGGCTCCAGGGTTTCGGTCAACCCGCAGGACGAGGCAAAGGCCGGGGACCGGATCATAGTGGAGAGGGTGGCGTTCCTCTGGTATGACGACTATCTTCGCGTTCTGGCTACCGTAACTACCATAATAGTAACATGGCTAACCCTTAGACGCTGGTGATCCTCGCTATCATAGTTTCCTCTCTGAGCTGGGGCTACAAAACCCTCTTTTACGATATAAAACTGGAGATCAGGCCCTCGGACCAGGCCATAGCGGGCGATGTTGCCCTTACGCTTGCCCTGCCCGATGGGACGGATACCCTGCCCTTTCACCTTACGGCAAACTACGCCGTTGATTCGGTCACGGTAAACGGCATCAGCAGGCTTTTTCTGAGGGATTCGGACACGGTTTTCGTGCCCCTGCCTGCGGCGCTGGACACATGCACCCTGAGGGTGTTTTACCGCGGACCAACCCTTGACCGCGGAATACACTTCAGGGATTCCTCCTTCTTCAGCTTCGGCCAATTCTACGATACCAAGGCGTGGCTACCTTGCAACGACACGCCCTCAGCCAAGGCTCCGGCGAGGCTCGCCCTGACCGGCCCCGGCAATTGGCTCATCGTTTCCAACGGAACCGATTCGGAATCCGTGTGGAGGGAGAGCCATCCGGTTTCCCCTTACCTCCTGCTCGCCGCCGGCGGGAACTACGCCGTGATTGAGACATCTTGGGCTGGAATCCCCATATTTTACTATGTTTTCCCTGAGGACACGGCGAAGGCCAGGGCCTCCTTTAAGCACATTCCGGACATGCTCAAGTTCTACTCCGACGCGTTCGGAGAATATCCCTTCTCTGATGAGAAGCTCGGGTTTGTGGAGACAGAGGACCCAATAGGCATGGAGACCCAAACCTGCATAATGGTTGGCTCCCACACTATAACCGGCGACCTCTCAATGGAGTATGTGTTCGCTCACGAGCTGGCGCACCAGTGGTGGGGGGACGCGCTCACGCCAGTTTCCTGGAAAGAGATATGGCTATCCGAGGGTATGGCAGTTTGGTCAGATTTCTCCTTCACAGAGCACCTCTACGGGCCCGACAGCGCGCTGAGCAGGTGGCTTTGGGCAAGGGACCTTTACTTTTACGAAGACAGCGCCCTGCCGCCTTATCCCCTGCGGGACCCGGACAGGTTCACGGGCGCGACGGTCTACTGCAAGGGCGCATGGGTCATCAGGATGCTCAGGTGGGTCATGGGGGATAGCCTTTTCTGGGAGGGAATAAGGTTCTACTACGCAACCTACAGGGACAGCCTCGTGGACACTGACGACTTCAGGAACGCCATGAGCTACATCTTTGGGGATTGCCTCCTCTGGTTCTTCAAGGAGTGGTGCGAGGATGTGGGCTATCCTGTCATCCGCTACAAGTGGTGGCAGGAAGGGGACACGCTAACCCTTATATTCAACCAGGTTCAAGAGCACGGGCCGCTGTTCATGATGCCCGTTGAGATCATGATGATCTCCGGGCCTGATACCGCCAGGGATACGGTCTTCATGAGATACGGGGCTGACACCTTCAAGCTGACCCCGGGCTTCAGGGCGCGCGAGCTGGTCGTTGACCCGGATTACAGGATACTAATGCGTTCTGAGCGAATAACCGGAGCCACCGAGGAGGGGAAACCCTCCGGGGGCCTCGTCGTCCGGACGGTTTCGGGGGGGATCATCAGGATTGAGAACGCGGGAAACCAACCCGTGAAGATAAAGGTGTATGACGCCGCGGGCAGGCTGTGGACTATGCTCGCGGCGAGTCCAGGGATAACCGAGGTCCATGTTCCCTCGCCCGGCTTCTACAGGCTGATCTGGGACGGGGGCGCCGCCAGCGTGGTATCAATAAGATGAAAAAACCAGTAATATCGCTCGCTACTGCGGTCGTGCTTTGGAGCACATCCTTCCCCGTTATAAAGTGGGCTCTCTCTTTCACTAGGCCGGGCCCGCTTTTGGCAACCCGGTTCCTGATCGCTGGACTCGGGGCGATGGTCCTCTTTCCTATCTTGAAGAAACCCATCCCTTGGCACATTCTAAGGAAAAGGGAGATGTGGGTTATGGCCCTTTCAAACGCCGCCGGTTTTGCCTTCCAGTTCTTCGGCCAGGACCTCACCACCGCCTCAAAAGCGGCGTTGTTCATAAACTCATATGTGATCTCGGTAGCGATTGCCGCGCCCTGGTTCCTAAAAGAGAGGATAAACCTCTCCACAATCCTCGGGGTATTTCTGGGGTTTGTCGGCGCAGCGATCGTCTCAACAGGCCTCAACATATCTTCCCTCGGCCAAGGGGGGTTCTGGGGGGACCTGATGTGCGTTTGCGCGGCGCTCGCCTACACCGTTTATATTATCCTATCAAAGAAGCTCGTTGACTCGGGTTGGGATGTTCTTGAGATAGCTTTCGGGACAATGCTCCTTACCTCGCCCCTGACCTTGCCGTTCATCCTCGTGAATCCGGAGTCGTTGGGCCGGCTTACGCTTGGAATAGGGCTATACTTGGGGCTTTTCTGCTCCCTTTTACCCTTCATACTTTACATATACAGCCTGAGGAGCATATCGGCCACGGCCTCGTCCGTGATGCTTCTCGGCGAGGTTCTCCTCGCCGTGGTGTGGTCATTTGCTTTCCTCAGCGAGAGGTTCAGCAAGGCCGAGTGGATAGGAGCTGGGCTCGTGCTTTCGGCAATACTCTTAGTTGGGGCGAAGGCGAACAGGGAGCGCGGCCCCCTGGCTTCAGGGTGAGGTTTTACCAGCTCGCGCGGAAGGGTAGGACATCATCCTCTCTCGGCAATATCTCAACCCTAACATCGCGTCCGCCCGCGAGCTCAAGCGCCCTCTCAACCCATCCGGCTATGTTGTGCCGGTAAATCTCCGGGAGAGCGGGGCAACCAATCAAGGAGAACCTCGCGGCGTTGGCCCCATCTGAAGATACAACGATTTTGCCGAAATCGTGATAAAAACCCCACAGAGCGTTCGTTCTCTTTACTATAAAAATGGGGCTGGCGAAGAAAAAAAGAAGCCTGTGGGGGCCTTGGGCCGCTTTTTCCGCCGAATATCTTCCGCTTTCGCGAGCGATCTCGCCGAATCCGGAACCGAGGGCCTTTTCCATACCTTCAAGGACAACGCAGAACGCCACAACCGGATACCAATCGTTGGGCCGGGGGCTAAGAGGAAGCCCGGCCCGCAAAAACATATCACCCCACACATCACCCATCTTCTCCCGTGCAAACGAGGCTAGCTCAATCAGATCGTAGCCCCTCACATTCATACTCTTACCTCCCGTGTGAGTCGGATAATTATGGATCAAATCCCGTGTCCGTGCAAGTTGCGCCCGGTTGCGCAGTTGTGGTAAAATTTGCGCCTGGGGCCGTAGCTCAGGTGGGAGAGCGCTGGAATCGCACTCCAGAGGCCAGGGGTTCAAATCCCCTCGGCTCCACTTGCGGCGGTAGCTCAGTGGTAGAGCGTCAGCTTCCCAAGCTGAGGGTCGCGGGTTCAAATCCCGTCCGCCGCTTTTGTTTTCCCCCGCACGAGCATGGAAGCTCTGCTCTTTTTCCTTGCCGCAGAAAAGCCCTCCACGGACCTGGAGTTCCTGGAGAAGGACCTGAAAAATGCTTTCTCCGGAATGCCCTGGAGCCGGTTCGCGGACACGGTTTCGGTGGTGAGCGAGGGCCCGAATGACCCCTGGGCATGGGTTGTTGAGGAGTGTTTGCTCAGCGCCGCAAAGGAATCCGGCAAGGAAGTTGTGCGTGGCCGAGGTGGCGGAACCCTCATATCCTACAGGGTTGGGTTGCTCGGCATCGCATACACAAAGAATAAGGGGCCTTTCCCGTGGTCGGGAAGGAGGCTGATCCGGGAATCCAGGTTCCGAATATACCTTACCGCTACTAGCGGGGACTCGGTGGTGATATGGACAGAGGCGCTCTCCGGGGGAAGAACGGAGGCTCTGGACTGGAAATGGAACGAGGCCATAAGGGTAAAGGGGCTTTCCCCAGAAACAGGGGAGGACTCCGGGACGAGCCCGGCGGAGCCCTTGCTCACCGCGCTCATCCTTGGGGGGCTCCTCTATGTGTTTTACTCCTTTGAGAACCGATAGAAACTAAAATGGACTACAAGGATACGCTGAACCTGCCGAAAACGGACTTCCCTATGAAGGCATCCCTTCCGAGGAGGGAGCCTGAGTTTATCAAGCGTTGGAACGAGAGGAACATAGCTGGCCGGCTTGCCGAGCGACCCGGGGAGTGGTTTGTGCTCCACGATGGCCCCCCCTATTCAAACGGCCACATTCACCTCGGCCAGGCCCTGAACAAGGTCTTGAAGGATATAATCAACAAATTCAAGGCCATTGAGGGGTTCAGGATCCGATACATCCCAGGGTGGGACACCCACGGCATGCCCATAGAGAATGAGGTCACCAAGCACGACCCTGAGTTCGCGAAGCTCAGCGCGGCACACAGAAAGGACCTTTCCCCGGAGACCAGGCTCAAGATAAGGGCCAAATGTAGGGTTTTCGCGCTTCACTGGGTTGATGTGCAGAAGGAGGAATTCCAGCGCCTTGGCGTCCTCGGAGATTGGGCCAACCCATACCTGACAATATCAAAGGAATACGAATCGCAGGAGCTGGACATACTCGCTCTCCTTGCGGAAAGGGGCTACATATATCGCGACCACATGCCGATACACTGGTGCCCAACCTGCAGGACAGCCCTTGCCATGGTTGAAATAGAATACAAGGACAAGACATCCCCATCGCTCTGGTTTCTCGCGAGGGTTAAAAAAGACCCGAAGGGGCTGTTTGGCGGGGCTACTGCCTGGGCCCTTGTCTGGACCACGACCCCTTGGACCCTGCTCGCCAACAGGGCGTTCGCCTTCGGCCCTGAGGTGAGATACCTCGCGCTCTCAACGGAAAGGGGCCTCATCATCCTCGCGGAGGCTCTGCTCGGGCTGGCTTCCGAGGCCATGCCATCCCTGGCGAACGCCGAAGTGGCAAAGACATTCCTGGGCACAGAAGCTGAGGGCCTGGTCTTTGAGAACCCGCTGTTTCCGGATCTGGAGTCGCCGGCCGTCCTATCGGAATATGTGACGCTTGATGCCGGCAGTGGCATAGTCCACACCGCGCCCGGACACGGCAGGGAGGACTACGAAGTCGGCAAGAGGTACCTCTTGCCGACCTTCTCGCCGGTTGATGAATCCGGCAGGTTCACGCGCGAGGCTGACGAGCAGAGCGAGAACCCCCTTTCTGTTGAAGGGCTATCGGTTGAAGAGGGAGGGCAAAAGGCAATAGAGCGTCTTGCAGAAAGGGGCCTTTTGGTTCAGGTCGGCGAGATCGTTCACCAATACCCGTATTGCTGGCGCTGTAAGAAGCCCCTCCTTTTCCGCGCAACGAGCCAGTGGTTCCTCAGGGTTGATCACCTGGATCTCAGGAAAAGGGCCCTTGAGCTCATCAAGGGGGTAAAATGGGTTCCCTCTTCATCACGGGGAAAGATAAGCGCCTCAGTAGCCGAGAGGCCGGACTGGTGCATATCCAGGCAGAGGCACTGGGGCGTCTTCATACCAGCGCTTACATGCCTTGACTGCGGCTCAGAGTTCCTCCACCCTGAGGTCGTCCGTCTTGCGGCGAGGGTCTTCGCGGAGGAGGGATCGGACGCCTGGATAAACCAGCCGACGGAGAAGTTCCTTCCGGAGGGGTTTGTCTGCCCGTCATGCGGCGGAACCCGCTTTGAGAAACAGAACGATATTCTGGATGTCTGGTTTGATTCAGGAGTCACGGCAATGGTTGTTCTGCCCGAGGCTGGGCTTCCCCTGCCATCGGATGTCTACCTTGAGGGCCCTGACCAGCACAGGGGCTGGTTCAACGCCTCTCTCATGCTCACTGTAGCGGTGAGGGGCGAGCCGCCCTATAAGGAGGTCATAACCCACGGCTGGGTCCTGGACGAGAAGGGCTACACCATGCACAAATCCCTGGGGAACGCCATATCCCCCAACGAGGTCGTGGAGGAGCACGGCGCCGATGTGCTCCGGCTCTGGGTCTCCTCCACCGATTACACCCAGGACATAAGGCTCGGAAAGGAGATCCTCGCGAGGACAGCTGATGCCTACAGAAAAATACGCAACACCTTCCGCTTCTGCCTCGGCAACATCTACGATTTCAATCCCGCGAGGGATTCCGTGACCAGCAAGGATATGCCGCCCCTGGACAGGTTCATCCTGCACAGGCTTGGGGAGGTTTTGGGGCAGATGAAGTCCGCCTACGACGCCTACGAGTTCCACAGGGCGACGAGGGCCGCGATGAACTTCATGGCGACGGAGGTCTCGGCGCTTTACATGGACGCCGTGAAGGACAGGCTATACACCTGGGCCCCGCGCTCTGCCGGAAGAAGATCAGCTCAGACCGTGCTCTACCATATTGCCAGATCGCTTGATATAGCGCTTGCGCCGGTGCTTTCCTTTACGGCGGAGGAGGTTCACGATCACCTTCCGGGCGAGAAGGCCGAGAGCGTTTTCCTTGAGCGGTGGCCTGAGCCTTCGCCGGACTGGAGGGATGAGGAGCTCGCGAGTGATTTCAGGAGGCTTCTTGAAATAAGGGATACCGCCACGCTCGCCCTGGAGAAGGCGAGGAACAGTGATATGATAGGCAACTCCCTTGAGGCCGAGCTGCTCGTAAACGCAAAGAGGGATGATGTGCTTGATCTCCTGAAGAGATACAGGGATCACTTGGCCGAGCTTTTCATAGTGTCTGGCGTAAGGCTATCGCCCGCGCCGGGTGGAACCTTCTTGGAGGAGGGCGACGGCTGGGCCGTAGGCGTTGAGAAGGCAAGGGGCAAAAAGTGCGTGAGGTGCTGGGTCTGGCACCCTGACACCGGAAAGGACGAGAGGTATCCGGATGTATGCCCCAAGTGCGTCTCGGCCCTGGAGGAATCCCGTGGAACCGATAAGGGTAAAGCTTGAGGACATAAAACAGGAGGGGGTTAACCTCGCTCTAGATATAGAGCCCTCTGAACTTGAGCTTGAGGAGCTGGAGGATGTTAAGGTATCGGGAAACCTGGCCGGCGAGGCCTCCGTGAGGAGGTCCGGCAAGAAGATCATAGTCAATCTTAGGCTTGAGTTTACCCTCGTAATTCCATGTTCAAGGTGCCTCAAGGACACGGAACGCCGCTTCTCCGAGTCGGAGAAGTTCACCCTGATACCAACCCCTCCCTCCCTGCCGCCCGAACAGCATCTTGAGGAAGAGGACCTCACCACCGTTTTCTTTTCAGGGGAGGAGATAGACCTGGCGCCCCTTTTCAGGGAGATGGTCATCCTGGCGATCCCGATGAAGGTCCTCTGCAAGCCCGATTGCAAGGGACTTTGTCCAGTGTGCGGGGCGGACAGGAACGAGGAGACCTGCGGGCACGGGGAAGAAACCGAGCCAGGCGACCCCAGGTGGGCTGGGTTGAGGGAGCTGATGAAAAGAAAGGGTAAATGAATCTCGGGGCATTGAAACGGTGGCTTGCGGCAATAGCCATTATCGCTGGGGGCACGAGATTCGGTTTTTTATCTTTCCTGCATCACCAATACATGCAAAGCGGGGTTACGGCTTGGCACGGGGTTCACGCGGTTTGTATATCCAAAGGCCATCCATTTTTTGTTGATTCCTCTCTCGTTTATCGTCTCCAATCAATTCAAAACGAGCAAAACCGTCTTGTTGATCCCCAGGAGGTCCTTGATGAGGGGTGGAAGGTTAAGCCTGAAATGAGATGGCCGGGCTCGGATGTCCCCGGATACTCGTTCCTGCTTGCTGGACTCTGGAAGGCCCTTCCGGCAAAATACATCTTCGCTCAGATCGCTGTGATAGTCCTTGATGTCCTGGCCGCGCTATCAATAGCAATTGCCGCGGCCGCTCTTTTCGGCACAGCGGGAGGGATATCTATTGGAATCCTATACGCTTTCTTCCCTATCTTCGCCATGTTCCCGTGTTTCGCCGCGAGGGATCACTTCGGGCTTCTTGGAATCGTCTTCTCGTTCCTTCTGCTGACCCTCTACATAAGGAGCGGCCTTATATTCTATCTGATCATGAGCTCTTTGGCCCTGGGGATTTTCTCCTGGTTCCGTCCGTTCGGGGTTATCTTGCCATTTTTCTATAGCATCGGGATAGCAGTCTGCCTGGGATTCAAGAAGGGCGTGAGGGACCTTATCCTGCTTTTTGGATTTTTGGCCGTAGTTTTTTTCCTGCCCTATTCAATCCTCAACAAGGCCTTATACAACAGATTAACATCATCAGCCCCCTGGATACCTCTCGCGCAGGGCCTCGGAGAAATACCCAACCAATACGGATTTCAGAACAGCGACGAATACTGCGTCTCTGAAGCAAGAACTGCCTTGGGGAAACCCTCCGCGGACCTCATGGAGGTCGGGGATTACTGGAAGGGCAGGGTCATCGCTGTAGCAAAGGATGACCCCGGATTCATCTTTAAGGTTCTTCTGCACAGGGCAAAAACGGCTACAACAATGGGCTACACCCCTTTTCTCAATATGCCCAGAAAAGGCCTCGGCAAGTGGTGGAATCTCATCGCTATCCCGCTCAGGTGGCTTCTCAAGAGCGTTTTCCTATGGTTGGCCCTCGGCGCTATTTTTGTCTGGCGGAAAAGGGGCTGGAGGCTCGCGCTCGTGACCCTTGTCCCGGGGTTCGGCTATTTTCTTTCCATATTTCTGTTTAGGTGGCCTGATCCGAGATATTACTACCCCTGGTTGATAACGCCCATTTTGGTCTTCGGCGCGGTTATTGGGATCCTGGCCGAGGAGATGAGACCACTCATATGCCTGAAAAAATAACCCCTGAAATGACGATTGAGGAGGTCCTGACGCGCTGGCCTTCAACCGCAAAGGTTTTCGTGAAGTGGGGCCTCAAGGCAATGGTCTGCGGGGAACCTGCCTGGGGAACCATAAAAGAGCTCGCTGAGCGCTCAGGCGTTTCTGACATTGAGGGGCTTTGCAGGGAGCTCTCCGAGGAGGCTGAGGGGCCGCAGGTCTTCCTGAAATGAGGGTTCACATGGATGTCACCCCGGTCTGGAACCCCAACCCCAGGGGAATAGGGACATACATAATCAATCTGATAGAAGCCTTGCTGGCTCTCGGGGTTGAGGTTCACGCATCCTTCAAGTTCTCAAGGCTCCAAAGGTTCATGCGGGCGAAGAGGCTTCCTCGCCTCGCGAAGAAGAAGGTGATCCCCTTCTGGATGGGAAGGGTGGAGCTTTTTCACGGCACGAACCGCTACCTTTTGCCCGGGAGCTTCCCAAAGGTCTTGACCGTCCACGACATGGTTGAGTTCTACGAAAGCACGGATTTCTGGTTTCCGCCGGGAAAGAAAAGAAAAATGAGGGAGAAAACCGAGAGGTGCTTTGCCATGAAACCTGAGGCAGTGATAGCGGTCTCTGAGTTCGCAAAGCGCGAGGTCCTGACCTTCACGGATTATCCGGCCGAGAGTATCCGCGTCATATACCACGGGATACCGAGGTGGGCGAGGCCTTATGCCAGGAGCGAATACGCCCCCGCTCTCAGGAAATACGGGCTTCGGGAGAGGGACTTCCTGGTTTTCGTCGGCCAGCCGGAATCCAGAAAGAACATCTCGCTAGTCCTCGGAGGGATGCATGGCATTCCCAGGGTGAAGCTCCTCATCGCGGGAGGATACCTTGAGCCAGCCGAATCCGAAATAGCCTCCAAGCTAGGGCTTTGGGATAGGATAATCCAGGTCCCATTCGTGCCAGGGGGCGAGCTCGGCCCCCTGCTCTCGGCGAGCCTCGCTCTTGCTTTTCCCAGCAAATACGAGGGTTTCGGGCTTCCGGTTATAGAGGCGATGGCCTGCGGCGCGCCGGTCATCACATCAACCCATCCGGCGACGGCCGAGGCCGCCGGCGACGCCGGTATACTCGTTGACCCCTACGACGAAAGGGGTTTCCGTGAGGCCGTGATGAGGCTCAAGGAGGACGAGGATTTCGCCGGTGAGATGAGGGAAAAGGGGCTCAGGAGGGCGAGGGGCTTTTCCTGGAAAAGGACAGCCCTCACGACAATGGAGGTCTACCGTTATGCCGCTTGCGGGTAAAAGGGTACTGATATTCCAATCAACCAGGTATCTTGGGGATTTTCTCCTGACCCTCCCCGCGGTCCGTGCGGCCAAGGAGGCCGGCGCAATCCCAATTTTGCTTTCGCACGAGAAATTTGAGGGGCTGGCTGGGCTTCTCGGCATTGAGACGGTATGCTGGGACAAGGACGGGGCCGGCAGGGGCCTCAGGGGCATGAGTGATATAGTGAGGAGGATAAAGGCCGCGAGGCCTCAGGTTGCAATTCTCCCGCACAAATCCCCGAGAAGCGCTATTGTGGCCTTTTCGGCCGGAATCCCTGAGAGGATAGGTTTCTCGGATTCGCCCGCCAGAGCCCTTTACACGGCAAGCATTCCCTATGAGCCCGGCATCCACGAGGTCGTGAGGTTCCAGAAACTGCTTTTGCCGGCGGGGCTTCCGGATAGCCTCATCCGAGAGGAGATGTGGTTCCCGAACAGGGAGAATCTCGTGAAAGCTGGCGAGGCTTTCGCCGTGCCAGAACCATTTGTGCTCGTTGCGCCGGGCGCCTCCTGGAGGGTAAAGCGCTGGAGCCCGGAGGGCTTTGCCGCTGTGGCAAGGCACTTATCCGGGATAGGGTTTCGTGTAATCATAACGGGGGGGAAAGGGGATGTCCCTCTGACGAGGGAGGTCGCCAGTCTCGCTCCCGGCTCGTTGGACCTTGCCGGAAGGCTCTCCCTGCCTGAGTTCATGGGGCTTGTGGGCCTGGCAAAACTCGTCTTATCGGGGGATTCGGCGCCAGTTCACGCCGCCGGTGTTTTCGGCACCCCTTGCGTCGCTGTATACGGCCCTACAGTCAAGGAGATGGGATTCTGGCCCCTCTCCCCAAAAAGCCGCATAGTGGAGGTTCAGCTCAATTGTAGGCCCTGCAAAGCGAGGGCGGAGAGGCCTTGCCCGCTCGGCCATCACAATTGCATGAGGAGAATAAGCCCAGAAATGGTTATAAGGGCCTGCGAGGATGTCCTTTAACTACGATTGGGGTTCGCCCATTACGCCGTCAATCAAGGATATTACGGCAACGATAAGCCCGACAGCGAGGTTGTTCCAAAGGTTGTGGAGGAAGAAACCGGACAAGGCGAACCAGAGGCCCACGGCCAGGTTGATCCACTCAAGGCGCCTGGCTTTAGCGGCCCAGCCCGAAAAACCCGCTATGAGCGCGCCGAAGAATATGCTGTGGCCGCCGTGGGCAACCGCGCCGGGAACGAACGCCGAAATAAAAACCCATAGCCCGGTGAGAAAAACCAGCCAAACCTTCCACATGATTAGATTATAGTCCGCTCACGCGGCCGCGGACAAGTAAGGCTTACCCTTCATTCGGAGGCGTAGCTCCAGAACGCCCCCTTTTTGCCGCGCGCAAGTTTCGGAGGCTTGATTTCTCCAATCCTGAGCAGGATCTCCGAAAGGCCTTTCAGGTTCTCCGTCCAAGGCCCGCGCTCTGCGATTACCTTCCTGTTGAGGGCCGTGGCGTTCTCGTGCAGATCGCGATCGCGCAAGGCCCTCCTGAGCGCTGATGCCACGGAGCGGGGGGATCTGGGGTCAACGAGAATCCCGTTAAACCCGTCAAGTATCCACTCCCTTATGGCCGGAATGTCAGAGGCGACCGGAAAAACGCCCTGCGCCATAGCCTCAAGAAGGGATACCGGCGTCGCGTCCGAAAGAGCGGTTGAGAGGTAGACCCAGGCCCTGGCGAGGGTTTCAAGGTAACGGGGCCTTGGCAAGGGGCCTTTGAACTCAGCCTGCACGCCGAGCCTAGCCGCAAGAGCCCTGCATTCCTCGGCAAGAGAACCTCCCATCGTGAAAACGATCCGCACGGCCAAGCCCTCTGCCGAAAGGAGAGCGAGGGCCCGCAGGGCTGTCTCTGGGCTGTATATCCTCTCCGCGGCCCTCGGAAAAACAACGAGACTCTCGTCCTTTTCCGCGTTGGGAAAGGAGAGGGCGTCCTCCTCCGGACCGAAAGGGAAGACCGAGACCCTATCGGGAGGGTAGCCGAAGTTCAGCTGGATGACTCTGCGGACCGTGAGGGAATCCGCCACAACCCACCTCGCCGAAGCCAGGACCAGGCGCGCTAACCCGAAGCGAAGGCGGTCCCTGAATGGCCAGGCGAGGATATCAGAACCCCAGAGAACAAGGGCAAAAGGGACCCCAGCACTCCAGGCGGAGACCCCGTAAGCGGGGAGAAAGTGCGCGAGAACGGCGTCGTGTTCCTCGGCGAGGGACCTGACCTGCCGGCCGGCCATCCAGTATCTCAACCTACCGCGACCGCGGAGGCCTATGATCTCTCGGCCCGGCTCCCACCCCATCTGAAAAGAGGCTACATTAACCTCGTGGCCCAGGGCCTCAAGCCCCCTGGCCCAGCGCTCCGTGTGGGGGGATGAAGCGTCGGCGAGAAGGAGTATCCTCATGTGAGGGAATCCAGGAGCTCGGCAAGGGCCTTTGCCCTTTCGGATATGCTGTATTTCTCTGTGTTTTGGGGGATCGGCAGGGTGCCCCTCTTGAAATCAGCGTAAGCCTGGTAAAGCGCCCAGTATATGGACTCAGGGTCATCCGGAGGGCATATGTAGCCTCCGGCTTCCCTGATGAGCCTCGCGGCATCCGTGTCCTCAGGAACAGTAGCGAGGATAGCCCTTCCGGCGCCGAGGTAGTCGTATGCCTTGACCGTTGACACCTCAGGGCCCTCGCCCTTCCCAACGAGAACCCAGAGAAGGTCGTGCTCCTGCATGAGCCTGCACGACTCACGGTGAGCGATGTATGGCAGGTGGTTAAAGATGTCGGATAATCCTTTGCCTGCGATCATCTCCTCAACAGGATAAGAGCCTATCCCTGCCCATGTGAGGCTGATTGTGGCATCGGGCCGTCTCTGCCTGAAGAGCCTCAGCCCCTCCAGAAACCACGAGGGGTCTGTTCTCCTGAAGAAGGAACCCGCGTAAAGGATGCGCATGGCCTTGCCGGGCTGGGCCGGCGAGGGAACGAAATCCTCAGGGTCGTAGCCGTGGGGTATCACCCTGGCGCTGACGCCGAAGCTCTCCCTGAGGTGGCGGGCCATGGCCTCGTTTATGGTTATGACAGCAGAAGCGGAGCGGAGAACCCCCTCCTCCGCCCTCCTGTTCCAGGCCCTGTGAATAGGGGTCGGATATGCCCTGTAGGCGTTTCCGTGCCAAAGGTCCCTGTAATCAAGTATAAGGGGAAGTCCGGTCCTCACTGAGAGTTTGCGGCCGAGGATGAGCGAGCTGTATGGAGGAGAGGTGGCGAGTATGGCCAGCGGGCTCTCCCTGCTGATAATTTCAAGTCCCCTTCGGAACCCGCGGGCTATCCAAAGAGCACGGGTATCCGGGAAAGAGAGCCAAGAAGCGAGACCCGCCCCCCAGGCTTTAGCCCGGGGCGAGGGGGGGCGTTTTCCCGAAAAAGAATACGGTTCAGGGACATCAACACGCTCAACCACCGCCTCCGGCGGAATCTCCTCCAGGAGGCTTTCGTCCTCGGCGAGGAAACGGAAGCCGCTTGCGCAGAGAACCAAGGGCCTCCAACCGTGCCGGGGCAGGTATTTGACGAACTTCAGCGCCCTCAAAACTCCGGAAAGCCCGCAGGGAGGAAAGTAGTAGGATATGTAAAGGAGGGTTTTCAAGTTGAGAATTATAAGCCGGGCCAGCGCAAGGTTGCAAAAGCTCAACGGAAGGATTTATAATTTTGAGGCTGAGCAGATATCTGCAAATCGGAGGACTGAAATGAAAAAGGCCATACTAGGACTGGCGCTGGCGGCTGGCGCCGCACTGGCAACCGAGGCAAGGGTAGACGGAATGGGAGGCATATACGGCTATATCCTGGACGACGAGGCCCTGGTCATACTCCAGAACCCCGCGTGGGCATCCAGCTTCACGGGTAGGTCAGTTCTTGAGCTGAACACCCAGGATGTAATGGAAGCCAACGACGCTTATGGCGGGATCCTGTTCAACATGGGCTCGTTCGCCACAGGACTCTACCTCAACAACCCCATATACCACTATCCCATCGTGGACGACACGGCTGAGGCCCACGGCTTCACATTCGCTCTCGGCTCAACGGGCGAGGGCATGAAGTGGGGCATGAGGCTCGGACTTGCCATGAGCCAGGAAGGCGACACCGGATACACCATCAAGGGAACCCAGGTGAAGTTCGCTCCGGGCATCCTTCTCCCGATGGGAGACGCTACGATTGACGCTTTCCTCGCCGTGGACGCTGGACTGCACTCCGACAACTCCTCCGGCGATGACAACGCGCTTGAGCCCATATCTCCCCTTGACAGGATCGCTCTCGGTGTTCGCTACATAGGCGCCGGCGATTTCAAGTGGATATACGGCCTCGGCATCTACATGACCGACTACGGCACAAAGCAGGGCACCACAGAGAATAACGACAAGACCATGGGTGGAGGCCTGAACATCGGCTTCAATGTGAAGCCCAGCGAGAACAGCCTCTTGGGAGGCGGGCTTTCCGTTGGAGGCTCGCAGTGGAAGGGCAACGGCGATGCTTCGGCTCTCAGCGCCAACCTCGGCGTGAATCTGGGCGGCGAGCTGGCGTTGAACGACTGGTTCACCCTCAGGGGCGGCCTGAACAACTCGCCTTTCGCCATGTATCAGGACAAGTCCGACCCGAACAACACCTATAAGCTCCTCGGCGGGTCAGGGCTCACCGTGAGCCTCGGCGCTGGCGTTGCAAAGGGCCCTGTCCGCTTTGACGCCACGGTCAGCGAGGACCTCCTCTACAACTGGCCTTATTTCCTGACGGGCAACCCCTCTGAGGCTGTTGGCAAGCTCTCGCTCCTCTATCACTTCAGGACGGAGTAAGGTCAAACAAAAGAAAAACAGCCCCGGGGAGACCCGGGGCTTTTATTTTACCCTGTAGACGATCACGCTGTCCACCCTCTCAAGCCCCCAACCGCCCAGAAGGGTTATGTATCCGCCCCCAGAGCGCCCGATCCTCTCCAGGCCAAGGCTAATAGGATCAATCCCGTAAATAGAGTCCAAAGGCTGTTCTGATACCACATACTCTATGCCGTGCTCGCTGAGGAAACTCGCGGAAAGCTTCCCGCGGGGCAGGATACCGCTCCGGCCAGGGAAAATCCAGAAGAAGCTTCCGGATGTGGAGCCAACGCCCGCGCCCTCCGGGACCAGCCTAGAGATCTCGGAATAAGAGGCTTTCCTAGCCTTCATATCCTTCCAGCCGAGCCAGGAGGATACCGCTGTAAACAGCAGGCCAGGCAAAAGGAAAGCGGATAAACCCAAAACCCTCTTCGCTGAATTTTCGGTTCCGGAAAACAGGAGGGCGCAAGAAATAGCCATGAGGGGGTAAAACGAGGGGATGTAGAGGAACCTTACCAGCGGCACGAAAAGGATCGCCACGCCCAGAGAACCCCAAAGGACCCAGGGCAGAAATGGGTGCTTCCGGCCCCAAAGAGCACTAGCCATAAGTGCTCCGGCAAGCAGTATATAGTGATCCGTCGGGTTATTGCCTGCTCCGGCCATCCTCGCGGGCAGGGGAAGGACATACATGGATTCCAGATGTGTTCCCAGGAGGAACCAGATGGGCACGCCGAGGACCTTTCTGAGAAGGGTCTCGGGCAAGGAGGCGGGGTTTCTGAACAGGACTAGGGGTATGAATTCATCAAGGTAGCCGCCGTAATAGTGGACGCCGGTGGCTTCTTTGAAGAACTCAGCGTAGTTCAGGAGGGGTAGGAAGGCGAAACCGGCGAGGTATCCAGCGGCCATCAAACCTAGGTCCCTGTATCTTCTTTGGAGGAAGAAGAACAAGGCGGCCCCCGCAAATAAGGCCGTGGGAACCGAGTGCACCAGAATGGACAGCCCGAATACGAAACCCGAGAGTAGGGCCAGGCCTCCGGAACGCCTCTTGAAAGCGAGATAAGCGAGAAGAAGCCCCCCAGTCGCGAAACAGCTCGCCGCGGCCTCAAACCTCCCCAAGTGGGAGGATGCCATGAATATGTATGAGGAGCCTAGAATAATCGCGGAGATGAGGCCGGTTCTCTCGCCGTTCAAGGCCCTGCCGAGGAAGAATGTGAGCACGAGCGTAAGGGCGCCCCAGAAGAGGGATGTTCCCCTGAGAACCGCGATCCCAAAGCCAAAAACCTTGAAGGCAAAAGCAATAACCCCGTAATAGATAACGCCCCACAGAGGCCCAACATTCCCAAGAGAACCCGGATAAGCGGTCAGCGCCTTTTGGCCTGTGGTAAGCCATGTCCATGCGGCGTTTCCGATGAGGGCCTCGTCTCCGCACACATCAAGAACGGGGAAAATGTTCAGGGTCAGGACATTGAAGGCAAGCCAAAAGAGGAGAAATGCCAGAAAGCCCCAGTAATACTTGTTCATTTGTCTCGGGCGATAGGCGGAGGGTGAGGGATTTGAACCCCCAAGGGCTTTCGCCCGGCTGATTTCAAATCAGCTGCCTTACCTGGTTAGGCTAACCCTCCGGCTGAGGGAACCGTTCCCTACAAATTATAAACCACGGACAAAAACGAATGCCAGCAAAAATCGGCCGAAGGCCTTGTTCTTCATCGCGCGCTCGGCGTGGCAGGAAGGGGGTTTTGCCCTTCATAATTAACCTGTGTTGAAGGCCCTGAGGGAAAACCCCATAGCTCGCCGGGCCGCTGAAGCCCTCCGAGGTTTTGATGTCTACTTCGTGGGGGGATTTGTGCGGGACGCTTTGCTGGGAAAGTCCTGCCTTGACATTGACCTTGTGCTTGTTCCGTGGGGAAGCGACCCCGGCCGTGAACTCAGGGACGCCATCTTCACTTTGGCGGGTGCCTTTGGGGTAAAGCCAAAAAGGAGCCAGTTCCTGACAGGAAAGCTCGTTCTGGAGGAAGGGGAGATTGACATTGCCCTGGCCAGAAAAGAGGAATATCCGGAACCAGGCTCCTTGCCCATCGTGGGGCCAGCCCGGAGCCTTGAGGAGGACCTGAGGAGGAGGGATTTCACAGCGAACGCTATTGCCATGAGCCTCGGGGGCGAGCTCGTTGACCCCCTCCGCGGAGCCGAGGATGTAAAAGCGCGAGTTCTAAGGGTCATACACAGGGGCAGTTTTCGGGACGACCCAACCAGGGCGCTCAGGGCTATCCGCTACAGGCACCAGCTCGGGTTTTCTTATTCGGATGAGACGGAGAAGGAGTTCGCGCTCGCCAAGAAATTCATGGCCAGGGTCTCCTTTGAGCGAATAAAGCACGAGCTGGCGCGCTCATCAGCGAGGCCCGAAAGGGCAAGAATTTGGCTTGAGATGGCGGAAAGGAACCTCGTGGGCGAGCGTATGCCTGAACGCGAGGCGCTTTTCGCGCTTTCTGAAAGGGCAAGGCTCAGCCCGGATTCATGGGTGCTCTTCTACGCCCTAGTCTCAGAAAGCATCCCCGCCGGCCTAACGAGGGCGGAGAGGAAACTGCTCAGCTGTATCATCAGGAACGCCCGCAGGGAATTCTCTGGGCTCGCGGAGGCTCACGAAGAGCTGAGGGCGGCGCCTGAGGAAGCCCTAATAGCTTTGGGGGCGCTGAATCCCCTTCTGGAGGATTACCGGAAAAGGAGGCCCTCCTCAAGGCCGTTAATGAGCGCGGAAGAAATGAAGGCGATGGGTTTCTCAGGAGAAAAGCTGGGGAAGGCCATCCTAGCCCTGGAGAAAGAGAGAATTGAAGAAAGGATCAAAACCCCGGCCGAAGAGCGCGAGTTTCTGAAAAATCTTTTCTAGCCCTCCTCTTCTTCCTCGGTTTCGCCTAGGAGCGCGTCCAAGAGGTTATCAAAATCAGCATCTAGCTCGTCCAGCCTCTCGGCCAGCTCCTCCGCCTGGGTCTTCAGGCGCTCAATTGACGCCTCAAGCCTCTCCAGCCTCGCTTCCAGCCTCTCAAGCTTCGCTTCGGTCAATTCATCTGGCATATTGCCTCCGTTAAGTGCTTAAACCTTGTTATATTCACGAGAAGATCTCAGCCATCTGAGCGACATCGGCCTCCACCGCTTCCATTATTCTATTTATCTTATCGGACTCCTCTTGCCACACATCGGGTGGGTATTTCTCGCTCCTTATTCCCTCAATCAGCTCCCTTATCTCCCCGAATCGCTCGCGCGTCTGGGCTATGCTCTCCTCCACCCTGCCGAGGGAATCCATGATGGCTAGCCCATTCTCTTTCCACATTGACATAAGGCTCTCATCGCCGTCGGATAAGGCCTTTATCCTCTCCATTGATGCCTTGAGCGGCTCAATGCCTCGCCTTTCTATCTCCTCTATCCTAGCCTCAAGCCCTTCCATCCTCGCGATTACAGCCTCCATCTCAGCTCTAAGCTTCTCGTCCAGCATAGTATCTTCTCAAATTATGGTGGACTTGCCCGGGCAGAATCCAGCTCTCGCGCGAGGAAAGCGGACTATTGGCCTGTCTCGCCCTCCACCCACCGGAGGTAATCCGGGTTTCCTTCGGATACGGGCAGGGCGATTATCTCAGGGACGGTGTAGGGGTGGAGAGCCTTTATGAAATCCAGGAGCTCGTGGAAACGGGCCTCGGTCGTCTTAATAACGAGAAGGGATTCCGGATCATCGCAGAGCCTTCCCTCCCAACGGTAAAACGACCTTACGCCCTGGATTATGTTCACGCAGGCCGCGAGGTGATTCTCAATAATAGCCCTGGCCATTGCCTCGGCGTTGGCAGGGGGGATGGTGCAGAAAACGACGAAAGCCTTCACGGGTAGATCCTCTCAAGCATTCTCGGGAAGGGTATTGCCTCGCGTATATGGTGAACCCCGGCTATCCAGGCCACGGTCCTTTCCACACCGAGGCCGAAACCGGATGTGGGGACGCGGCCGTAGCGCCTTATGTCAAGATACCACTGGTAATCCTCTATGGGCATGTTCTGGGCTTTCATACGCTCCAGGAGGGCATCGGGGTCATCCTCCCTCTGAGAGCCCCCAACTATCTCCCCTCGCCCCTCCGGCGCAAAGAGATCGGTGTTCAGCACAACTGATGGGTCTTTGGGATCGGGCTTCATGTAGAAGGGCTTTATGGCCGCGGGATAATGCGTGATGAAAACAGGCCTATCAAAGGCATGGGATATGATAGCCTCCTCATCAGCGCCAAAATCCTCATTGGGTTTGACGGGTAGCCCTGCCTTGCCAACTATCTCCCAGGCCTCGCGGAAGGTTATCCGTGGGAACGGGGCCTTGACGGCCTCAAGCGGCTTCGTGTCCCTCTCAAGGATATCCAGCTCCTTCCTGCGGTTCTCAAGAACCCTTTCAACGACATATACAACCATCTCCTCTATTATGAGGATTATGTCATCAAGGCCTGCCCAAGCCACCTCAGGCTCAACCATCCAGAACTCGGTGAGGTGCCTGCGCGTCTTTGACTTCTCGGCCCTGAAGGTCGGTCCGGCGCAGTAGACCTTTCCAAAAGCGTAGGCTCCAACCTCCTCGTAGAGCTGGCCTGACTGGGAAAGGTATGCCTTCTCACCGAAATAATCCACCTCAAAAAGGGTTGATGTTCCCTCACACGAAGAGGGGGTGAGAATTGGGGCGTCAAACCTGACAAACCCGTGGCCGTCAAGCCAATCAAATATGGCCCGCTCAACCTCTGCCCTTATGCGGAGAAGGGCCCACTGCTTGCGGGAGCGGACCCAAAGGTGCCTGAGGGGCATGAGAAAAGCCACCCCGTGCTCCTTTTTGGATATGGGGTAGTTTGCTGAAGGGGAAACTATCCTTATGCCCCTCACGGCCATCTCGTATCCTCCGGGGGCGCGCGGGTCCTCCCTAATGACCCCCCTCAACTCCAGCGAGCTCTCCAATCCGATCGAACCCGCTCTTTCAAAGTCCTCATCAGGGACATCGCCTTTCACGAGGACGCACTGCATGAACCCGGTTCCATCGCGGACTATGAGGAAGTGGATCTTGCCGGAGGAGCGAAGGTTCGCGAGCCAGCCCCTCAGGACAACTTCCTGGCCGACGAAATCCTGGGCGCGGGCTATTGAGAACATGGCGAAGATTATAATCCAAACGGCTCGGTTGAAACAGCAAGCAGTTTCGCCTTATAATATAAGCCTTATCCGCATTTGCGGAGGTGATGGAGGTTAAAATGCATACTAACGCTAACCTTAAGGATAAGGTTCATAGGGCCATTGTTGGCGACCCCCAGAACGGGATTCCTGGCCTGCAGGATGACCTTTGGACAAACATTGTCCCGGATATAAGGAAGAGCCACGGCTCGTGGCTTTTTGATGCCGGGTCCGGCAGGAAGTTCCTTGATTTCAAGTGCTTCTACGGAACATCGGCTGTATCCTACAATCACCCCAAGCTGTTGGATAAAGCATTCCTGGAACGCCTCGCTTGGGCTGGCATACAGAAGCCTTCCCTCTCGGACATGTGGCCGGAGGAGATGGCCGAGTTCGTTGAGACATTCCGCAGGGTTGCTGTTCCGGAAGGGATAAGGCACCTCTTTTTCGTTGAGGGGGGCGCCCTAGGCGTTGAGAACGCCCTAAAGGCCGCGTTTGACTGGAAGGTAAGGCTGAACATGGCAAAAGGCCTTATCAAGACAGACCCCCAGGAGGAGAGGAGGCCTCTAGGAACCAGGGTGATAGGGTTTGAGGATGGTTTCCACGGCAGAACAGGCTACACCCTCTCCCTAACCCACACGGCTGATCCGAGAAAATACAAGTATTTTCCCAAGTTTGACTGGTTCAGGGTAACGAACCCGAAGATGCGCTTCCCATTAACCCCAGAAGCAAAGGAGGAGGTTAAGCGCAAGGAGGACAAGGCCCTCGCGGAGATCAGCGCTATACTCAAGGAGCACCCCCACGATATAGCGGCCATAATCATAGAGCCCATCCAGGCTGAGGGAGGCGATAACCACATAAGGCCCGAATTCTTCGTCATGCTAAGGCAGATAGCCGACGAAAACGACATCATGCTCATATACGACGAGGTTCAGACAGGTCTGGGAACAACGGGTAAAATGTGGTGCTACCAGCATTTCCCGCCTGAGGCCGCTCCGGATATGATTGCGTTTGGCAAAAAGGTCCAGCTGGGCGGAATGATGGCAAGGGGCGAGAAGCTCTCCAGGGTCAAGGAGAATGTATTCGCAAGCCTGCACGAAAGCAAGAGCAGGCTGAACTCCACATGGGGCGGGAACCTGGTTGATATGGTCAGGTCAACGAGGATACTCCAGATCATAGAAGAGGAGAAGCTGGTTGATAACGCGGCCAAGATGGGTAAGGTATTCCTGGAGGGCCTCATGAACCTCGCGGAACTCTTCCCCGGCCTCATAAACAATCCCCGCGGACTAGGCCTTATGCTCGCTTTTGACGCGGCCTCCCCTGACCTGCAGGGCAAGATATGGCAAGCTTTCTACAATGAAGGACTGCTTTGCCTTACTTGCGGCAAGCTGGGCATTAGGTTCAGGCCTCACCTTGATATTACCGAAGAGGAAACAAAGGTCGGCCTAGACAAGATGGCGAAGGCTTTGGGGAAACTGAAGGGTTAGAAAGATATTATAAAACCTCTTTCGCTTTTGCCCCGCGCTGACGCGTAGCCTTAAAATTTTCAAGCTGTGGGAATTCTTGATTGGATCCGTTCAATTTTTAGGACAGAGGTTGCTCTTGACCTGGGCACTGCGCACACCCTAGTCTATGTGAAGGGTAAGGGAATCGTCATAAGGGAACCGTCCGTCGTCGCCGTTGATCTGACAACCGGCAAGCCTATAGCTGTAGGAGCGGAGGCAAAGCTCATGCTCGGCAAAACCCACGAGACCATAATGGCCAAGCGGCCAATAAAGGACGGGGTCATAGAGAACCTTGACCTGGTGAATGTGATGATAGCCTCCCTCCTATCCCGCGTGATGAAGAACACCATCGCGAAGCCTATCCTGTATGTTGGGGTGCCGTCCGGCGCCAACGAAGTGGAGCTCAAAGCGGTGAGGGATGCCGGGGAGGCCGCGGGAGCGAGAGAGGTCTACCTGGTGGCGGAGCCTGTTGCGGCCGCTATCGGCATGGACTTGCCCATACACGACCCCACAGGCCACATGGTTGTTGACATAGGGGGCGGGACAACCGAGATAGCCGTGATATCCCTTGGAGGCATAGTGGCCCAGGCATCAATACCCATCGCCGGGGACGAGATGGATCAGGCCATAATCAATTACATAAGGCGAAAATACACTGTATTAATAGGAGAGCAGACCGCCGAAAAGATCAAGATCGCCATAGGCAATGTTTATCCTACAGATGAAATCCTTGAACCAATGGAGGTGCGGGGCCAGAGCCTCGTGAACAGTATGCCTCAGGTGGTGGAGATAACGCCGTCAGAGGTGCGCGAGGCCCTGCGGGAACCGGTCGGCCAAATAATAGAGGCTATACGCAGGGCGTTTGAGGCAACGCCCCCTGACCTGATGGCGGACATAATAGAGCGCGGCATACACCTGACCGGCGGAGGAGCGCTTCTCAGGGGCATGGACCTTCTCATAAGGGAGGAGACCGGCCTGACTGTTAAGGTGGTGGACAGGCCCCTTGAGTGCGTTGCCATAGGCGTTGGGAAGATAATGGAGAATCTCAAAAAATACCGCGGCGTTCTCCTGCCATCCAAAAAACCCGCCAGGAGGTAGATGCGGCATCTTGTAGGGCGGCCCACAGGCTCTTAGCATGAAGGATATCTATCGTTTTCTGCTAGCGCTTTTCGTGGCCGGCATATTCCTCCTTCCATTTCCCCGTAGGCTCGTCCACAACACCCTTCTCTCCACGCTTTATGTGCCTGTTCTCAGAGCCGAGGCCCTTGTTCTTGATATAATCCACCTGAGGTCCGAGAGGGATTACCTTCTGAAAGAGAACGCGATGCTCGCTCTCTCGCTCGGGGAAAAGGCCCTTCGCTACGAGGAAGACAGCGGTCTTGAAACGGTAAGGCCATTGAGGTTTGATCCTCCGGGCATCCCGGAGAAGATAATAGTTGACGCGGGGAGGAACCGTGGGCTTGAGCCCGGAGATGTGGTGATGAGCGGTGGTGCGCTTTCGGGAAGGCTATCCAGGGTTGAGTTCAACACCTCTTCAGTAATCACACCCTTCTCCCCGGACTTTGTGGCGGGCGTTGTGGATACGAGAAGCATGGTGGCCGGAGTCTTCGTGGGGGGATCAAGCCCAAGGGTTGACTACATCCCCAGCTGGGAGGATGTGAGCTCGGGCGATACCCTAATCACATCCGGACTCTCCGGTTTCCTGCCCCCCGGAGTCCCCGTTGCGGTCGTGGAGAATGTCTACAGGACGGACAAACCCTTCCTTGAGGTGAGGGCGAGGCCCCTTTACCAGCCCCAGAGGCTCAGGAACTTCACAGTAATCCGCGGGGGAGGAAGATGAAAAGGCAGTGGCTCGCCGGCACCTACGCTACCCTAGCCGTTATCTTCTCGGTCATACTCACGCGGGTTCGCTTTCCGGGATTCCCCGATTTGCCGGTGGCGTTTTTCGCGGCTTCATCATTCTCCTGCCCGTATCCCTTTTCTTTGGCTCTAGGGATTGTTCTCGGGCTTCTCGGAGAGGGGCTGTATCCCGCGGACCTGTGGGTTAGCCCGCTTCTTTATGTGCTCCTCTCAAGCGCTTCCTTTTACTCCGGAAAGCAGATGAACCTGAGGGGATGGCCCCTGACCCTTTACTTTCTTTTTTGGGGAATAGCCTTCAAAACCATCCCGCCCCTTTTCCACTCCCAGCGCATCGGTTTCCTTGACACAGCTTGCGGCTCAGCCCTTACCGGGATCCTGGCATACCTCCTTTACCTGCCATGGAGAAAAGAAGAGTAATCCTGGTCGTTGCTTTCTTCAGCATCGCTCTTGCGGGCGCATTCGCGAGAACCTTCTACATGCAGGTTATCAAGGCTTCTGAGTTCAGGAGCAGGGCGGAGCTCAACTACCTGAGGAGGGTCCCCATCCCGCCGATAAGGGGAAGGATACTGGACCGCAACGGGGTTGTGCTGGCGAGCTGGGAACCGCGCTTTACGGCAGTAGCTTTGCTCGGAGACACATCTCTTACCGAGGAAGAGCTGGAAAACCTCAGGTCCACGCTGGAGGCGGATAGCCTCTCCCTGAAGCACAGCTATCTGGGTTACGCGGTTCTGGCAAACGACATCCCTTATGAGAAGGCGCTTGCTGTAATGGAGCGTTCGGAGAGCTTCGGGTGGCTACTCATGCTACCTTGGTTCAAGAGGACATATCCGCGCTCTGGGTCCCTCTCTCCTGTTATTGGGTATGTGGACGCAGAAGGGGTGGGCAAGGCTGGAATTGAGAAGTCAATGAACGAGGCTCTCATGGGAACCCCGGGCACAAAATACCTTATGGTTGACGCGAAGGGCAGGATGGTAAAGAAGGACATATATCCCCCAGAGGAACCCGGCCAGGGAAAGGACATCGTGTTGAGCGTGGATTCCAGGCTCCAGGAGGCCGCTGACACTCTGTTCAGAGCATACAACGCCGGGGCTGCTGTAGTAATGAACATAAAGACCGGCGAGATACTCGTTCTATACACAAAGCCATATATTGACTCCTGGACAATGACCTACGGGACCTCTGAGCAGAAGGCCTCGGCGCTCTCAGCGCCCGGCTCACCCCTCCTGAACAGGGCCGTGGCAGGGCTTTATCCGCCCGGTTCAACATTCAAGCCCGTGGTAGCCCTCGCTGGGCTTGACTCCCGCGCCATAACCCCCAACAGCGTGTTTTGCTGTGCTGGCGGGATGCAGATGGGCGACCGTTTCTTCAAATGCACCGGCTTTCACGGCTGTCTTGACCTCGTCCACGCCATAGAACACTCCTGCAACACCTATTTTTACTCCGTAGGCGCGAGGATGGGCCTCCAGACCCTCCTTGAGGAGATAGAGAAAATGGGGTTCCTGAAAAGGAGATACGATCTCGGCATAGGAGGGGAAAAGCCTGCGCTCATACCGAGCATGGACTACTACAGGAAAAACTTCAGCGGCCGATACGGGGGCGCGACGCTCAACCTCTCCATAGGCCAGGGCGAGCTCCTACTGACCCCACTGCACATGGCGCTTGTGGCGGGCCTGGTTGCCAGGGGAGAGATACCCGTGCCCCATATTGTGATGAGTGTGGGGGGAGAGCCGTATATACCTCCGGAGACCCTGAGGCTGAAGGTCTCCGAAAGCGAAAGGGAAGCGGTAAAGAGGGGAATGCTCCTGGTTGTGGAATCAGGAACAGCCAGGACCTGCCGCCTGCCGGGCTTCAAGTTCGGAGGGAAGACCGGCACAGCGCAGAACCCACACGGCCGGGATCACTCGCTATTCATATTCTACGCGCCATACGACGACCCGGAGATAGCCGGAGCAGTTGTTGTTGAGCAAGGGGGGTTCGGCGCGACCGCGGCCGCACCCATCGCGCGCGAGCTCATAAGGAGGTATTTCGGACTACCGCCCTCGCCCCTTTTTATCGTAAAGAAGCCTCAGGAGCAGAAGGAGGAGCTGGAGTGAAAACCTGGCGGTCGCTCCTTCCCCTGTTTTTCGCCTTGGGCATAACTGCCCTGAGCATCGCTGAGCTGTTCTCAGTAGGAAGCGGCTACGCTATCCGCCAACTCATTTGGGTTGGGGCAGGGCTATTGGCTTTCGGGTTTTTCTACAAGGCGATCTCCCCGCTCACATTGCGCAGGGGCGCGGAAATAATATATTGGGTGTCAGTGATCATGCTAGTGGCCGTGCTCTTTCTCGGAGGGCCGGGGGCGAGGCGATGGTTCTCGCTTGGTTTCATGCAGTTCCAGCCTTCCGAGATAGCAAAGCTGGCCGCATTGTTGGTCATCTCAAAGACGCTTGAGACGAGGCCGCCGGAAACCGGAAGGGTCCTCGCTGGGGTTGGATACGCGTTCGTCGCATTCGCGCTCATATTCGTGGAGCCTGACCTCGCTACCGCGGGGGCTATTATAGCCCTCTCAACGAGCCTTCTCATAGGCTCAGGGGTCCGTCTGCCGCTTCTCCTTGTGCTCTACGCGCCCCTGTTCGCCGCTATCTCGTCTTTCTGGCTTTGGAGCTTCATATCACTCGTCATAGGAGTATTCCTTCTATCCCGGCTTATGAAGATGGGCTGGGGCTACACCCTCGGCCTCACCACCTTGGTAATCGGGGTGGGCCTCGCGACGCCGCTCATCTGGAACGGCGCGCTGAAGGAATACCAAAGGAAACGCATAATCGCCTTCTTTGCTCCCCAGGCCCACAGCACCAAAGCCGGCTGGCAGGCCCTCCAGGCCAGGGTCGCTATCGGCTCCGGCGGGCTTTTCGGCAAAGGCTACCGCAAGGGCACGCAAAAGGGGCTTGAGTTCCTCCCTGAGGCTCACACTGACTTCATATTCGCGGCCGTGGGCGAGGAATTCGGGTTCCTGGGGTGTGCGGCGATACTCGGGCTTTTCGCCCTGCTTCTGTGGAGCCTCGTCAGGGCCGCGTTCTTCACCGAAGACCCGTATCTCGGCAACCTGATTGTTGGCGCAACAACAATAATCTTCTACCACGCCTCGTTCAACCTTCTCTCGGTCCTGGGGCTTTTTCCGGTCGCTGGACTGCCCTTGCCCTTTGCCAGCTACGGCGGAAGCCACCTCATAATGGAGTTCTCCCTCCTGGGCATCGTGGCCGCGTCCGTTGAGGAGGAGATGAGAAGAAGGGCCTATTAGCCCCCTGACGGCCCTTGCTGTATAATTTGCGCATGATGATATGTTGCAACCTTAAGCCTCTTGGTTTCACAAAACCTCTTCGCCAAGACATTCGGGGGGACGGGTTATGACTGGGCCACCTCCATAATCCAGACCTCAGACGGTGGCTATGCCGTAGCGGGAGGGACAAATAGTTTTGGCGCCGGCTGGGCGGATCTCCTCGCCCTCAAGCTCGGCCCCGACGGGAGCTACCCCGGCTGTGTCGCTGATTGCTCGCCAACCGTTAACACGCCAAGCCTTAGCTCATCATCGCCAACCCCCAGCGCATCCTCGCCTTCTCTGGGAGCGAATTGCTCTCCGACTGTAGGCACGCCAAATCTCACGATAACCGACGCGTGCCCGCCTGCTGTTGAGGAGAGCCATGTTTTGCCAGGAAACAGGCTAACCTGCAGTCTGCTCTCCGGAGGGCTTTTTTTCAATTCTCCGGCCGATCTCATAATAAATATATACTCGGTTGACGGCCGGGGCGTGTATTCCGGCCAGCTCCGGCAGGGCGAGAACCGGATAAGCCTGGGCCGGGGGGTTTATCTCTGATTGCGGGCGGTTATATGGGAAAGGCCGCGGTGAGATAGCGTCGCCGAGTCCCGTTAATTTTCCGCGATAGGTTTGACCTATATACATCAAAAGATTAATAATCTGCAGCTATGTGGATGTTGTCCTGTATCTCACTAAATCTGATATCCCAAATCCTCTTCGCTAAAACATACAAGAGCACGGGCGGGGAGTATGCCTCTTCCGTAGTTCAGACTGCGGACGGCGGATATGCCTGCGCGGGAATAATAAGTGGCGCCGGAGGAACGGATTTCCTCGTTCTGAAAATAGGAGGCTACGGCGAACTTCAGTGGGCAAAGGTTTTTGCTGGGCCGAACAAGGATTACGCCCGTTGCATAATCCGCACATCCGATGGAGGCTATGCCGTTGCCGGAGCCACCCTCAGCTTTTCGGCAGGGGATTCGGACCTCGTGATCCTAAAGCTCGAGCCATCGGGGGAGCTTCAGTGGGCGAGAAGTTTCGGAGGCCCTTACGGCGACGGGGCATCTGCCATAATCCAGACCTCTGATGAGGGTTATCTCCTCGCCGGGGGAACGATGAGCTTTGGCGCTGGTAATTCTGACCTTCTGGTCGTCAAACTCGGGCCCGCAGGGGATTTTCAATGGGCTAAGGCATTTGGTGGGCCTTTTTACGCTGATGCGGCGTGTTCCGCGCTCCAGACCTATGACGGAGGGTATCTGATCGGGGGATGGACGAACAGCTTTCCCCCTTCTGCTCTGAGTTTTTTACTCATTAAACTGAGCGCCGCCGGGGATCTTGAGTGGGCGAAATCATTTTCAGGAACCGGATACGCCTATTCCATGATCCAAACCTCTGACGGAGGATACACCCTGGCCGGCAGGACATCCGCATATGCTGTTAGCGGATGGGATTTCATGGTTCTCAAACTGGACGGTTCCGGAAACCCTCAGTGGGCGAGGACCTTCGGCGGAGACGCTTATGCCTGCGAGGACTGGGCATACTCCATAATCCAAAGCAATGATGGGGGTTATTTTGTTGTGGGGGGAACGACATGCTTCGGGGCGGGCGGTTGGGATATCCTCATCCTCAAACTTGACGCCGACGGAAACCTCCAGCAGGCCAGGACTTTCGGGGGAGCGAGCAATGACTGCGCATACTCCGTAATCCAGGCCCCTGACGGGGGTTGTGTCCTCGCGGGAGAAACATACAGCTTCGGCCCCAACAACGATCTCCTCATTCTGAAAATAGGCCCTGATGGGAACTACCCGGGTTGCCTCACGGAATGCCAGCCTACCTTGACAGCTCCGGGGCTCCAGACACTCCTACCCTCTTTGAGCGTATCCTCTCCAAGCGGTGGGGCGGATTGCACCCCGACCGTAACCACGCCAAACCTCACGGTAACCGATGTGTGCACGCCCGTAGGCCTTGAAGAATCCGATCTATTGCCAGGAACTAGGATAACCTGCAGTCCGCTCTCCGGAGGGCTTTTTTTCAATTCTCCGGCCGATCTCATAATAAATATTTACTCGGTTGACGGCCGGGTCGTGTATTCCGGCCAGCTCCGGCAGGGCGAGAACCGGATAAGCCTGGGCCGGGGGGTTTATCTCTGGATTGCGGGCGGTTATATGGGAAAGGCCGCGGTGAGGTAATCACCTGAGGCACGAGGCCCCCGCCATACGATATAATTTCTGCCTGGCTCAGAAAATCAGGAAAGCGCTGGATGTTCTTTTGCGCCTTGCGATATCCGGAGGCATTCTGGCCCTCATCCTCTGGAAAGTGAACCCGGGCCGGGTCATCGGGGAGATGAGGGGCGCTAACATCTGGCTCCTGGCTACTTGCGCCTTCATCGCTTTCCTAGGCTACATCCTCGCTGGTTTCCGTTGGCACCTGTTTATGCGCGCCCACGGGCTCAGGGTTTCGCTCTGGGACTCGCTCCTCGCGATGTTCGCGGGGCTTTTCATCGGCAACTTCCTGCCGGCCGGCGCTGGGGTTGATGTGGTCCGGGGGGCGTGGATCGTCAGGAAACACGGCCAGCTCGCGAAGGTCTCCGCGAGCATAGTAGCGGACAGGCTCACGGGGTTCATAATCCTTGCTTTCACTGCCCTTGCCGCTGTTTGGGTCCATTCAAGATTGCGCGTCCTCGTAGCGATTCTGGCCGTTCTCCTTCTCGTGGGAACGATCCTCGCTTTTACCGATCCCTTTATTTCGCTGGCCGAGAAAACCGTAGGCAGGATAAGGTGGCTCAGGCTCGGCGAAAGGGCCATGAGCTTTCTCGTGGCATTTCACTTCTACGGGAGGAGGCCGGGGCTTCTTTTCACAACATTTCTCCTCGCGCTTGCCCTTCAGCTTGTATTTGCTTTCATCGGCCACCTGGTCTCCGGCGCGCTCGGCTACTGGCCCCCGCTTTGGGCATCGGTCCTGTTTGTGCCAACCGTGAACCTCTTGGCGATGCTCCCGGTCTCAGTGAGCGGCTTCGGGGTTAGGGAAGGGGCCTTCCTGTTTTTGTTCAGACCCTTCATGCCTGAGGAAGCCTGCATAGCATTGTCCTTAACCTATTTCGCAGTCTGTTTGGTGCCAACAGCGCTCGGGGTGGTTCCCTTGTGGATGAGGAGAAAGTTATAGCATCTAGAATGGGCTTAATCTTTCTCGCTATCCCCTGTAAGCCGGTATGCCGGTCAGCGTCTCCCCAAGAATAAGCGTGTGAACCTCGTATGTCCCCTCGTATGTGTGGACGGATTCCATGTTGCACATGTGTCTTATGGCCTGGTATTCAAGGGATATGCCGTTGGCTCCCAGGATGGCCCTGGCCTCCCTGGCGCACATGAGAGCCACAGCAACATTGTTCCTCTTCGCCATTGAGACATGGTAGAACTTCATTTCTCCCTTGTCAGCGAGCCTGCCAAGGTGATAGGCGAGCATTTGCGCCTTGGTTATCTCGGTTGCCATGTCGGCGAGCTTTCTCTGGGTCAGCTGGAAGGAGGCTATGGGCCTTCCGAACTGCACTCGCTCCAGGCTGTATTGGAGGGCCTCGTCAAAAACGGCCTGCGCCACACCGACAGCGCCCCAGGCTATGCCGTATCTCGCTGAGGTGAGGCACATCAGCGGGCTTTTCAGGCCCTCGGTATTCGGGAGCTCGCGCTCGGCCGGAACCCTCACATCGTCAAGAACGAGCTCCGATGTAACGGACGCCCGGAGGGAAACCTTGTGGCGTTGCTCTGGCGCCGAGAAACCAGGGTCATCCTTGTGGACTATGAACCCCCTTATCCGCCCCTCCTCGTCCTTTGCCCAAACTATGGCTATATCGGCTATGGTGCCGTTGGTTATCCACATCTTGTTCCCCTTGAGGATCCAGGTATCACCATCCCTTCTGCACCGGGTCTTCATTGAGCCGGGGTCAGAGCCGGCATCGGGTTCGGTGAGGCCGAAACAACCGACTATCTCGCCAGACGCGAGCCTGGGCAGGTAGGTCCTTCTTTGCTCCTCGGAGCCGAACTTCCAGATCGGATACATGACGAGGCTCCCCTGGACAGAGCAGAAGGACCTGATCCCAGAATCCCCTCGCTCAAGCTCCTGACAGATTAGCCCGTAAATCGTGTAGCTCGCGCCAACGCCCCCGTATTCCTCAGGGATAAACGGGCCGAGGAACCCGAGCTCGGCCATCTTCGGTATCAGCTCAGCGGGGAAGCGCGCCTCCTCCCAGCAGTCAGCTATTATGGGCAGGACCTCCCGCTCGGTGAACTCCCTCGCGGTGTCCCTTATCATCCGCTCGTCCTCGGAGAGCAGGGCATCCATATTAAAGAAATCAAGAGGTTTGTAAGCCATGGTTTTCCTCCGGAGCGAATATCTTAAATCCAAGTCTCAGCACTCAACAAGTCCGGCTCCCGGGTCAAAGCTGGCAACTCTCATGGGCCAACTCATATAATATGCCAGTGAACCGTTTCTTATGGGATAGCATCAGGGGATTCTGCTCCATACTCGCTGAGGAGCGCGGCGCGAGGCCCCTTGATTTCTCAGAGCGCGAAGGCCCGTGCCCTTTTTGTCCGGGTAACGAGGACATGACCCCGCCTGAGATAACGAGGGTCGGGGAACCCTGGCGGGTGAGGGTTTTCCCGAACAAGTATCCCGCTACTGACAGGCACGAGGTAATCGTTGATTCGCCAATCCACGGATGTTCGCTCGCGGATCTTTCCGTGGAGGAGCTCGCCCTAGCGATCCGGATCTGGAGGGAAAGGGTCCTGGAGGCCTACTCGGATGAGCGGATCAGGTATGTGAGCCTTTTCCACAATCACGGAATGAAAGCAGGCGCTTCCCGCAGGCACATCCACACCCAGCTCCTCGGGCTTCCCTTCGTGCCCCCAGCGATTGAAAGGGAAACGAGTTTCTACGAGAAAGGGGCCTGCCCCGTTGAGGCAACTGTCGGCTCAGGGCACATATTCCTTGAGGAGAAAGGGTTGATCGCCTTCTGCCCCCAGGCCCCCCGTTTCTCGTATGAGGTCTGGATAACGCCGGCCGAGCACGGGGGGCTTTTGCCGGAGGACACCGTGCCCTTTTCGGTTGTCCTGAAGAAGGTCCTGGCGGGCATAAAGGGCTTGCTTTCCGATCCGGATTACAACCTGATGGTCAAGACCGCACCGGGAATGTGGCACTGGCGAGCGGAGATAATACCCAGAACGGGGTTTCTCGCTGGTTTTGAGCTGGACACCGGCTGTCACATCATCTCGGTAGCGCCGGAGCGTGCCGCGCTTGAACTTCGGGGCGTTATTGAAAAGCAAAGCCTCTAAGGAGCCGTTCTATTGCCCTCTCCTCGTCCTCACTGAACTTAAGGGCTCCCTGGCGCTCAATCCTCATCTCCATGAACATGTCCACTGTCCCGCGCTCCGCCGTCCTCCACCCCGCAGTCACGATGTAGATGACATGATCCCCATCGGATTTCATAGCGCAGGCCCAGGACCTGTATAGCACTGCCCCAGAGGCCTCTATCTCCTCCATAGCGCCCTGCTTTGAATAGCCTGAGGCCTCCATGAACTCCCGGACCCTCTCCTGGTTAACCCTTATTACATCCAGCTGGGTCCACCCCTTGCCCATTACTGATCCGTAAGAAAGGGTGGCCTTCAGCTTGCCGCAGGTGAATGTGATGCCCGGGGCCATCGTCTGGTCAGAGGAGGCCCAATCGTCCGGGAGAGAGAGGCTCAGCCCAGCCTCAGGGTCAGAAAGGACAAGCCCCACAATCAACACTACCATGGATATCAAATTATACCGGATGCGCGGGTCGTTTGCAAGATCGGGTTGTGGGGCAACTATATCACCGCGAGGATGAACCTGATAATATCCTTTATGGAATTGAGATTGGTGAGCATTAGGAGCCAAATAGCGAGCGAAGCGCCGAGGCCGGCTCCCAACCAGGTAATCGCTTCCCAACCGGCAGAAGAGGGTTCGGCCGCATACGCCCTGATGTGCGCCAGGATCTGGGCGGGCAGTTCGGGCGGCATTGCCGGGAAAGAAAGCAGGGCATCAAGATGCCTGTAGACCTCCAGCTCCCGCCGGCACGAAGGGCAGGCCTCAAGGTGCTCCAGGAGCTCGCCTGGTTCATCCAGCAATCCGGCCAGATACTCCGGTATCCTATCCCTGGCTTCCGAGCAGTTCATCCTCTTTCCCTCTCAGCGTCTCGCGGAGCTTTTTCCGGGCCCTGAACATTATAACGCGGACATTGCCCTCGGTTAAACCGAGTAGGTCGCCTATCTCTCCGGCCGAAAGCCCACCCCTGTAGTGCAGGTTGAGGGCCTCGCGCTCGCGCTCATCAAGGGACCTCATAGCCTCCTCCAGAATGAGCCCCCGTCGGTCCGGCAGTGCAGAGGGCTCAGGGACATCCTCCAGGCTTTCGGTCGGCCTCCTTGACCTGCGCCTCGCTATATCAAGCGCGCAGTTTTTCGCTATTGAGTAGAGCCAGGTTGAGAAACGGGAGCGGCCATTGAAGCGCCTGAGCCCGATATAGGCCTTTAAGAAAGCCTCCTGGGACGCGTCCCGCGCCGCCTCGGTGTCCTCAAGGACAGAGTAGGCCGCGGCAAAAACCATGCGCGAGTATCTCACAACCAGCTCCTCAAAAGAGGGTATGTGGCCGCTTTTTGCCCTCTCAACCAGCCGCTCATCGTCCACCTTTATATTATGACGCACAAAAAGGAAGTTTCGTTACACGGGGCCTGATTGCTCCCCGGCGAGGGCATTCCCTATAATAAAGGCCTTTCCGGAGAGATAACCATGGACTTCAAGGGAAAAAACATCCTTATACTTGGTGGAACGGGCCTGGTCGGCAGGGTAATCGCGGAGAAGGCCCTCGCGCTTAAGGCTTCCAGCGTTGCCATAGTTGGCCTTTACGAATACGAGGTAACGGAGACCCTTGACCTCCTTGCCAGGGGCAAGGCCAGAAAGGAGAACATAGATGGGGTCCCCTGCTGGCGAAAGGGAAGGCTCACGGGGTTCTGGGGAAACATGTTCGTCAGGACCGCCCTCAAGGATAAGTCCAGGGCAGAGCTGCTCGGAGACGAAAATGCCCGCCGAACACTCATAGAGGACACCTACCTTCAGTTGAACGACGAAATACTCCAGGCTTCCTACCTATACTGGCTTTTCAATCAGACAAAGCCCCACATCGTCTACGACTCGGTCAACACAGCCACAGCCCTGGCTTACCAGAATATCTACGACGCGGCGCTTGACCTTTACGGCGAGATAAAATCCGGCAAGGATGTGAAGGAGGAGGCCGAGAAATTCCTTCTCACGGCTTACACGCCCCAGCTCGTGAGGCACATGGAGATACTCAGGAGAGCGATGAAGGACGCCGGAACTGAGCTCTACCTCAAGATAGGAACGACCGGAACGGGCGGTATGGGGTGGGACATTCCGTATACCCATTCCGAGGACAGGCCTTCTCGCGTCCTGCTGTCAAAAACCGCTATGGCAGGCGCGCAGAGCCTTCTTTTCCTCATAATGTCAAGGGCGCAAGACGCACCGGCTATAAAGGAGCTCAAACCGGCGGCCGCGATAGCGTGGCAGGGCATAGACGCGGGCGAGATAACCAGGGGAGGAAAACCAATACCGATATGCGACAGCACAGAACCTGTCCCGGTATCCGGCAAAGCGTCCATAGGCCAGGTCCTGGAATCAGCAAAGAGCGCTGAAACAGGGAAAACCCTCAGGTCCGTCTACATAGACACGGGAGAGAACGGGTTTTTCTCGCTCGGAGAATTCGTCGCGCTGTCCGCCCTTGACCAGATGGAGTTCATAACCCCTGAGGAGATAGCGGATTACGCCATATACGAGTCCCTCTGTCAGAACACGGGCAAGGATGTGATAGACGCCCTGGAGGGAGCGGTAATGGGCCCAACTTACAGGGGTGGGCTACTCAGGGATACTGCCATAGCGAGGCTACTCGAGCTTGAGCAGAAAAACAATGACTTTCCATCGGTTGCCTTTGAGATACTCGGTCCCCCAAGGCTCACCAAGCTCCTCTACGAGGCCCACATCCTCAAGGAGATATACGGCGACATGAGGAAGGTCGTGGCCGCAAAGCCCGACGAGATATCCGAGGCAATGTCAGGATTCATCATGAAGGAGGACAAGGTCCGCCAGGCTTGCCTTTCCGTGGGCATACCAATACTTATGCCTGACGGCAATCTTCTCGCTGGAAAGCATACGGTAATACCTCTTCCGAGGGAGCGGAGCATGCCACCGACCCCTGATAACATTGACCGCTGGGCGCACGCTGGTTGGGTTGATACGAGAAAGAAAAACGCGGAGGCCTGGCAGGCCAGGTTTGCGGCCATCATAGCAAACGCCAAGGCGCGCTCGCGCAAGCTCAAGCTCGGGCTCGCCGGCTCCTCAAGGGAGGACAGAAGGTTCATTAACCCCAAGACCCTGGGCGTTGATTACACGATAAACCCTGGCGAGATAGTTGCCTGGGTGTTCATAAACGAGGAGAAGGGAAGAAGAACAAGAAGGTAGAAACCCTCAAAAAGGAGGCGCCAAGGCGGAGGGGGTGGGATTTGAACCCACGAGAGGTTTTCCTCTACACGATTTCGAATCGTGCTCCTTCAACCGGGCTCGGACACCCCTCCGACAAGGACAAATTATAATCCGTCCCTGCCTCGGGATTCACCTTCGGTTTCTCCTGCGCCGCCGTCGGAATAGAAAGTCCGAGCTGGGAAGGAGGATAATACAGGGATAACGAGACCACCTGCTCTATCAGGTAGAGCTGAGGGCAGGGCCGAAGCCCAGGGAATTTTGCCCTTACTTCCCTATGCAGAACCGTGAGAATATCCCCTCTATGACATCACGAGGAAGATCAAGGCCGAGCAATCTGTCCATTGCCCTGCCAGCCTCCCAAAGGCTCTCAGCGAGGAGCTCAAGGCTCACGCCCTCTGCTAGGGCATCCGAAAGGCAGGCACACGCCTCGGCAAGGAGGGACCTCTCCCTGTCCAGGAGCGCCTCCTCCCCGCCGGCTATCTCGGCAGCTCGCGCGATGATCTCCCGCGAAAGCGCCTCAAGCCCCTCTCCTTTTATGGCGGAAACAGGAATAGTTCCATCAGGGGCCGGTCCTCTCAGAAGGTCTGACTTGGAACAGACCCTGACGATGTTCTCGCCCGAGGGGTAATCCAAGTCTGATCCTGGCTCCAGGAGATAGAGAAGGATGTCAGCGCTTTTCGCGAGCTCAAGGCTCCTCGCCACGGCCTTTCTGTCAACCGCTTCCGTAAACTCGCCCGTGCCCGCGCTGTCGTATAGCTTTATTAGGTATCCGCCCATCTCCAAGTTTTCAGATATGTAATCCCTCGTGGTGCCTGGCTCGTGGTGGACGATCGCCCTTTCGTATCCGAGAAGAGCGTTGAAAAGCGTGCTTTTGCCAACATTAGGAGGCCCTGCTATAACAACGGAAACCCCTTCCCAAAGCGACTCAGCCCTGCCGGAGGAATCAAGGTAGGATTTTATCCTCAGGAGAAGGCTTGACAGCCTTTCACGGAATTCTGCCTCGTCCAGCTCAGGGACATCCTCCGGAAAATCAAGCCTTGCCTCGCACTCAGACAGAAGTGCCGCCAGCTCTTCCCTGAAGGACCTGAAAATCCTTCCCGTTTCTCCGGATACCCGTTTCATGGCGGCTCTGTGGGCATTTTTCGTCCTGACAAGCGAAAGGGCGTTGATGCCGGCCGCGGCTGGGAGGTCAATCTTGCCCCCGAGAAAGGCCCGGAGGGTGAACTCTCCAGGCTGGGCTAGGCCTGCCCCTGCCGAAAGAAGGGCTTCAAGGACTAGGGCGGGAACCAGGCCCCCTCCGTGGCAGGTTATCTCGGCCATGTCCTCTCCGGTGTAGCTTTCCGGGGCCTTGTAAAACGCCACTCCTACCTTGTCAATCACCTGGCCCTCGTGCACGATCTCCCCGAAATATATTCTCGCTCCCTTAAATTGTTCGGGTTCAGTCCTTCCTCGGAAAACCTTCTTGAGGACCCCTAATGTTCCTGGCCCCGTAATACGGACAACCGCCAGCGCACCCCTACCCGGCGGCGTTGCCACAGCGGCAACCGTAGCGGACATTCAAATCCCTTAGGAACACAACTGCTTCGCCAGAGCAAAGAACCCTTCGGCGCACTCTCTACTTTTCGGGCTTCGGTTTCCTTGGTGCCAACACAAGGTAGGTATCTTTTCCCCGCCCGGCAGTGTAGACCTTTATCTCAGGGTCAAGCTTGAGGACCTCCCTTATGTAGTGCCTCTGATCCGGGGGAACGGTGTCCAGGGTCATCTCCTGACCAGTTTCCTTTACCCTTACGGCAACGGCCAGCGCCTTGTTCAGGTAAAACTGCCTCTGTTTTTCCCTGTAGCCCGATATATCCAGGTCCATCTCTATCTTTACCTTGTTTCTGCGCAGGATGAGGTTCAACAAGTGCTCAAGACACCTCAGGGTCTCGCCGCCTTTGCCTATGAGGACGCGATCCCACGACCTTGTCCTCAGGTTCACGCGATAATGCTTCTTCTCTATGAGGAGAAACTCTATCTTTGCCCTGGTTCCTACCTTTTTCAGGAACTCCTTTATGATCTTCTTTGCCTCCTGCACCTCCTTTGGTTCTGCCCATACCCTTACCCTGGCCTTGCTGGTCGGGCCGCCGTGGGCGAGAACCTCGTATCTCACCCCCTGTGGCCCGAGACCAAGCTTGGACAGGACCTTTCTCAGGGCCTCATCTGGCGTAGCACCTTCCGCGTCTATGTATTCCATAAATCAGGCCTCCGGTTTCTTCATGAGCAGTTTCCGGAAAATAGCCTGTTCGGCTATGCTGTAAAGATTATAGCTCAGCCAGTAAAGGACTATCCCCGATGGGAAACTCAGGAATACGAAGGTGAAAACCCCGGCCATCAGGGCTGATGTCAGCTTCGCCTGGCGGTCCGCTGAGGGCTGAAGTAATCCGTTCAAAAGGCTCACCCCTCCCATTACAATTGGCAGGATGTAGTAGGGATCCTTGGCAGATAGGTCCTGTATCCAGAGTATCCAGGGCGCGGCCCTGAGGTCTATTGTTGTTCTCAGAACCTGGTAAAGCGCCCAGAATATCGGGAGCTGAAAGAGAACAGGCAGGCACCCCGACAGCGGGTTTATCTTTTCGCTCTTGTATAGCTCCATCGTGGCTCTACTCAGCTCATCGGGCTTGTCCTTGAACTTGGCCTGCAGGGCCTCAAGCTTTGGCTTTAGGTCCTGCATCTTTTTCATTGACCTGTATGTGGTGTATGAGAGGGGCGAGAAGGCAATCTTCATTAAAAGTGAGAAAAGCAAGATAACCCAACCGTAGTTGGGGATGAGCCAGTAGAACCACCTGAAGAGGATGAATATGAGCCTGGCAACAGGCGCTATGAGCCAGAAGCCGAAGGAGTAGCTCTCCTCAAGGCCGTAGCCAACCTTCCTAAGAATATCGTAGTCAAGCGGCCCGGCGTAAACAAGAAGCGAAAGCGGGGTCTTCGCTAGGACTGCCTCAACCTTCATGGTGGTGTCGTTCTCCGCTGTCGCGGCGAGGCTTTTGAGCGCTCCTTCGTGCAAAATACAAGCGAAAAGGAAGTATTTGCTCCTCAGCCCGAACCAACCTATGTTATCCCCGGGCGTCCCCTTTCCGGGGCCGAGCACCTTCCTTATTGATTCTGAGCTTAGCGTGCCGTTCCTCTGGTAGAGGAAATGATGCTCGGCAATGTCGGTGTTTCTTTGGGCTTCGGTTATCGCGAGGGATGGCCTGAAGTAAAGCCTGGATGTCTCAGGGCCCTCTATCCAGACGGAGAATGTGTAGCCGTCGGAGAATGTGTAGAACTTTTTCCCTTCCCGGCCCTCAAACGAGAGGGTGAGGCTCTTTCCATCATCCACCTGGAATATGCTATCCGGAGATGCGCAGTAAAGCCCGTAATCAAACCAGGTGGCCATGAACTCCGAACCCGGCCTCAGAAGAACAACCTTGTTTTCCTTCCTATCCGGCCCCTTGAACCCCTTCAGGGTTAGGGAGAAGATCCTCCCACCCCTTCTGGTCAGCTCAATCGTGAACCTTGGGGTCTCAACCCTGATTAGCCCTTCCTCAGCGAGGGAGATTGCTGGCTTTGCCTCAGCAGTTTCGGGCGCTGGCCTAATTGTAGGATTGGGTGCCTGCGAAACCGAAGGCTGGGTTTCGGCGGCTTTGGGAGCTTGGGAGGCCGCGGGGCGGGCTTTTGGGTGTCCGTAGAAGTATAGCCAAACCTGGTAGGCCAGGAGAAGAACCGTAAAAACGCCAAGAGCTATCCAGGTTTTCTTGTCCATATTGCTCGCTCCTTGAACTCAGGCACAGGATCGTATCCCCCATGAGACCACGGGCCGCACCTGAGAATTCGCCAGGCCGAGAGGGCAAATCCCTTAAGGAGGCCGTGCTTTTCAAGCGCGGCGATCGCGTAGTCCGAGCAGGAAGGGTGGAACCTGCAGGAGGAAGGGATGATCGGCGATATAAAGATCTTATAGAGCCTTATCAGAGCTATTAGTAGGGCTGAGACAGCTCTTCCAGTAGCCCTCGGCACATCTCGGAGAAATCCCCACAGGCGGCCTCTTCCCTGGCGAAGAAAAGATACCAGCCTTCGGGCAATACTGTCCTGTTCTGCCTGAAGAACTCCCTGAGCCTTCTTTTGGCCCTGTTCCTCAAGGCCGCGCTCCCCAGGCTTTTCGTGGCCGTGAATGCGGCCCTGGTTTCCTGGTGGGGCAAAAAGAATACCGTTGCCCATCTGGTCTCTTTTTTCCTTCCCCTCATGACCCGCCTTATCTCACTCCTTCTGGTGAGCCTGAGCCCCTTCCCAAAGCGGCGGGATTTTTCTCTATCCGCCATGGGCCAAAAGCAGGCTCCTCCGAGATTCAGACGCAGATGCGTTTTCTGCCCTCGCGCCTGCGCCGGGCTATCACTGCCCTGCCGCCAGGGGTTCTTTTTCTCGCGAGGAACCCGTGGGTTCTCTTTCTCTTGATCCTGGATGGCTGGTATGTCCTCTTCATGGCTCTGACAGAATGGGCGATGGAGGACTCGAACCTCCGACCTCTTGCATGTCAAGCAAGCGCGCTCACCAACTGCGCCAATCGCCCAAGGTATTCCGTGGACGAGCGTCCATATGGGCGAGGCAGGACTTGAACCTGCGACCTCTGGTATGTGAGACCAGCGTTCTCGCCGGCTGAACTACTCGCCCAGAGTGAGAAATTATAAAGGATAAAGAAGGTGTCGGATCAAGCACCGCGAGCTCGCCGGCCCGGCTATCCCTTAGCCTCTTCCGAGGCGCCAGGCTCAGGCTGGGAGCCCGATTCTGCCTTCGGGGAGGCCTCTTCCTCCTTCTTTGGTTTTTTCTTCAGTATATTTGGGCTTATGAGCAGAGCCACGGGTATGACAACGCAGTAGCCCAGAACCAAGAGGGTTGTTGAGAAGACGGTGTCCCCCAAGTAGAGAAATACGAACCCCACGGCCGCCACCGCTATCCCCAGAATGAGAAGCCACCAGTTCAGCGGGCCAAAAGGCGTCTCGGTCCTCACAGGGGTTTCCTGGGCCAGTCTACTGGGGCGCCTGAGCTTCACCTTGCCCAGCTCAGCTCGCTCAGCGGCCACCTTTGACGGCACGGTGAGCGTAGGCTCATCCGGCTTCTTCTCTTTTTTCGCGGCTTCCTTGAGCCTCTCTTCAAGGCTTTTCTTTTTCTTTGCCATAGTTCTCCTCCTTTTTGAATCCTCCCTTCTTAAGGGTGTAAAGCGCTAGTAGCCGGGGGTCTTTTGAGAGCATTATATCACCAGAAACGCCTCTGTAGACCCCCATAAGGAGAAGCCTGCGCTTGACGGTTTCCCTATCCGGCTTGTCAAAGCAGACTTCCTTTGCTATTCCTCCAGCGTCATATCCCCTGGCGGCCACCTCCGAAGGTGGGGAGCCGAATTGTTCCTTGTAGCGCTCCTCAAAATCCTCCTTCTGGGCCTGCGCGAGCGCCCTGGCCATGAAATCCCCCCTCTCAGGCCCCACCACATAGAGTCCACCCATTGCTCCTGAAACCAGCTCCGCCACCTCAGGGGAAAGCCATGTATCAAGTCCTAGGACGGGACACTTTAGCCCGCGCTTTCTCAGCGAGAGGAAAACGAGCGCGGAGGCCTTTGAGCCAGATGGGGCGAAGACAACCTTGGGCCCCGCGGCGAGTATGGCCTTCGCGAGGCCGTCGTAGGCCATGTCAGTCTCCGAGTAGACGATCGTGTCTAGCACGCTTATGCCGAAGTTCTCCTTCTGCGAGATCAGCCATTGGACTATGGCCCTCTCCTCTGCCATATCCGGGTAAAGAAGTAGCCAGCCCGATTTGCCCACCCTTTCCCCCATAACCTCCATAATGTAAGCGGTTTCAAGAAACAGGTTGTAGTTGAAAGGAAAGACATAGCTCCCGAATGTGCCGAGCCTGAGATCCGTGGCGGTGGGAAGCAGAATAGGAAGCCTGTTTCTCATGGCAAACTCGGCCGCGGGAAGGGATGTGAGCGAGAGGAGCGGGCCAACCACGAGCGATGGCCCTTGGGCCTCTGCTATCAGAGCCAGGGCCTTGAGAACAGAATCTGGCGAGCCGTAGGTATCCACAACCTCATACTGAATGGCATCCCCGACAGCCATCCTCCAACCCCGAAGGAATTCCTCGCCCAGAGGCGCTATCTCCCCCGAAAGAGGGACCATGACTATAACAGGGGGAAGGGTTATCCTTTCCCCTCCTCCGAGGAGGAGAAAAACCAAAGCCGCGCTCACTTCTCACCCCGTGTTGCCCTTCTAGCAAGATCCAGGTAGACCTCCCAGGAGTGGCGGATGAGGCTTTCTATTTCCTCCTTCGTAACCTCGCGCCTTACCTTTCCCGGAACACCTACAACGAGGCTCCTCGGCGGCACCTCTGTTCCGGGGGCGAGAACCGTCCCCCCGGCAACAATGCTCCCCGTGCCAATAACACACCCGTTCATTATCACCGATGCCATGCCAACAAGACAATCGTCCCCGACCTTACACCCGTGAAGTATGGCTCCGTGGCCAACCGTTACCCTGCTACCGATCAGAACGGGCCAGTCAGCGTCGCCGTGGAGCACGCACAAGTCTTGGATGTTGGTGTTCTCCCCCACCCTTATTATGTTCGTGTCTCCCCTGAGAACCGCCCCATACCAGATTGAGGTTCCTGGAGCCAGCTCAACATCACCGATTAGGGTCGCGGTTTCGGCAATGAAGAGGGCGGAGTCCACCTTGGGAACATGTCCCTCAAAAGGCAATATAACCGGCACGCTGAAATTATAATATGACAAAAGAGTGAAATTCCAGCTTGATCGCGGCCGCGGTTTTCCTTAAAATATAGGTATGCTCCTTTCGGCCCTAATCCTGGGAGTAGTGCCTTGGTATCTTGAAAATGTGGATACCATGGCCGTCGTTGGGGTGGAGGGAGTCTTCGGGGCCGGCAGTTCTCGCGGGGTGGGTTTTTTTGTGGCAAAGGGGGTTGTGGCAACCTGTTGTCATGTCGTATTTCCGCAAAGCCCTAGCGATAGGATAGCCGGCCTCCGCGTCCTACAAAGGTCCGGCGATACCATCCCGGTCCTCGGTATCCTCGGGATGGATGCCAGGAACGATATCTGTTTGCTGTCCGTCAGCGACACCCTCACGAGGCCCCTGCCCCTCGGAACCAGGGACCGGGCAAGGCCGGCCGCGACGGTCGTCCCTTACCCGTGGCAAAAGGGCCTCGCGATGCGGCCCATGCACCTTGAATTCCTCAGGGAGGAGACCTGGAGCGACGGCATAAGGAACCTCGTTGTCTCGGCAGGGCCTTTCCCGGGCTACAGCGGCTCGCCCCTCCTGAGCGAGCCAATTTACGGGCCGGAAAGGGTTGTTGTGGGAATGATAACGGCCACTGGCAGGGGGGATATAGCCTACGCGGTTGAGCCTGAACCCATAAGTGCCTTGCTCTCCGCATCCCAGGGCAAGACCCCCTTGCCCCCGCAGAAGGCCTTTGAATCCTACAGGCTTGACCCTGCCGGCCTCCGCGAGATGGCGAGGTGCTCTTGGGCAATGGGCAACCGCCAAGAGGCGGAGAACTGCTACATTCTCTCGCTCCAGCTGGACCCCTCAAATCCGACCACCCACGAGGAATACGCCTCTTTCCTCTGGACCCTTGCCAGAAAGGAAGGGAACGAGGCCCTTTTTGAGATGGCAGAGGAACACTATCGCCAGGCCATGAGGCTCAGGAACGACCCGCGGCTCCACGAGCTCGTGGCCTTTCTCTACCTTGAGATGGAACGTTATACAGAGGCAGGTGAGGAGCTCGGCCGCGCCGCTTACCTCTACGAGCAGACCGGCCAGGAGGCCAAGGCGGATAGCCTCAGGTTCCGCATGAAGGTAGTTTCCTCCTGGGGTCAGCTGGGCAAGTAGGGGTGACCCTATGCGGATGTTCCCCGTAATCCCCTTTATCCTCCTCGCCGCATTCGCATTCCCATGGGATCACGGCCCCCACAAGGGTGCGGGCAGAGAGTGGTGGTATTTTAGCGGGATGCTGAAGGACCAGTATGGAAAGGACTACTCCTTTTGTTACATTATCCTTCGTTTTCTCGGCCTAAAATACTGCCTGGTTGTCTCAAATATCGTAGACCTGGGAACCGGCAGGCTCGTTTTCGGGGAGGTAGAGAGATGTCCCATAACGATTTTTGAAAAGCCATCGGATGGAGACTGGTATATCGGATACTTAGGCGGCAGGGTATTTGTCATTCGCATCCGAAAGCCGAGCTTCTCGCTTGACCTTAGGGTTCGGGGCCTTAAGCCTTTGGTTCTCCACGGAGACAGCGGGTATATAAACATGGGGGGCAAAGGGGAAACATCGGCCTATTACTCATACACTAGAATGAGCGCCGAAGGGGTTATGATAGCGAGGGGAGAAACCTTAGAGCTCACAGGGGACGCCTGGATGGATCACCAGTGGGGCAGTTGGAGCGCCGGCAGCAGATACGACTGGTTTTCCTTCCGGTTTGAGGATACCACGGAGCTGATGCTATATCGGTTCCGCGAGGAGGATGGAAGGCCAATGGCAGAATACCTAACAGGAACCTATGTTGACCGGAACGGAAACTCCACCGTGATAGAAGATTTCCAGGCTAACCCTCAGGACCATTATTGGATTGAATCGGACTCCGTGAAGAGATACCCGCTCCGCTGGCGCGTTAAGGTCCCTTCCCTGGGTATTGATGTGAGCGTGGAAGCCCTCGCCGAGGACCAGTTTTTCTGGCTGGACGAAAGGCACCTGATCTGGGAAGGTGCGTGCCGTATAACAGAGGGAAACAAAAAGGGCTACTGCTTCCTGGAAATGGCCGGCTACTGAGCTTTAGCCTTCCCCTTGATCCCTCCCGAAACCCTGGATGATAATATTCCCGTATTGATTTTACGCTACATCTGCCGGCCGGGCGTTCCCCGGAACAATTTCTGGGGGGAGGGGGTCTAAAGTGGCGAATGTGGATAAAGAGAGCCTGTTTGAGGAGCTTGTGGAGGATTACATGGAGAGGATATACAACCTCTGCTACTACATGACCGGGGAGCCGGAGGCCGCGCGGGACCTCACCCAGGAGGCGTTTCTCAGGGCCTACAAAGCCCTGGAGGGGTTCCGCGGCGAGAGCTCCCATTACACCTGGCTCTACAAGATAGCCCTCAACAGGTGCAGAACATATCTTAAGAAAAGGGGCAAGGAACGGAATGTTTCCCTGGATGAGCTAGCGGATGCAGGTTGGGATCCTTCAGAAGACCCGCCGGACAACATGCTTGAGATTATGGCCGTGAGAAAAGCCCTGGCGTCCCTTGAGCCCGAGCACAGGGAGATACTCCTTCTTTTTTACTTTGAAGAGCTGAGATACGAGGAGATAGCCGAAGCGCTGGATATACCCATGGGAACAGTAAAGTCAAGGCTCGCTAGGGCAAAGTCTGCCCTCAAGGAGGCAATGGGAAATGAGCCCTAACATAGACGATGAGCGCATAGAGGAGATCCTGCGGGGCCTGCCCAGAATCCAGCCGCCCCCGGGCCTCAAGAGGGCCATATACGCCGGAGCAAAAAGTGCCAGCTCCAGGAAGAAGTGGTTCTGGGCAACCCTCCCGATACCCGCGGCCGCGCTCGCCGGGGTTCTGGTTGCCGTTCTCCTCAACACCTGGCACAAAAGGCCCTCTCCCGCGCCCCTCCCGCACGAGCCGCTTGTGGTAGCGCCTTCGGACGGTGAGGTTCTCCTTCCTGACGAGGTTGAGTTCATGACCTATGGCGGGGAGGGCAGGGTTGAGGTGGATGGCATCCCGGTTGCCGCGAAACAGCAGAAGGAGCCCGGAGCCTTCATATACATACCTCAGGACCTGGAGCCCGGCTACCACAAGGTTGTAATAGAGATAGATGGCAAGAAGGTTGAAGCGTCTTTCTATGTGGAGGAAACAGAATGATGGTCATAGCCCTTACGGGATTTCTCTTGGTTCAGGTTAATCCGCCCGAGCTGGAGCTTGAGTCCGGCGAGAGCCAGCGCGTTGAGATAACCGCCGCTACAATCATGGGGAGGATTGAAGGGTTTGAGCTCAGCGCCAGGGTTATCCCGGAGGAAAGGGGCTACTTCGCTGATGGCAGGTTCGTCGCCGGGGAACCCGGGCCCGGCCTCATCATATTTGAGGTCAGGTATAAGGATCAGGTAGGACTAAAGGCTGTGCCGGTAAGGGTTTTCAGCTCTCAGGAAGGGTTTTCCCCAAAGGAGGCAGTCCTCGCGGTGGGCGATACCCTCATCTTTTCCGTGAAATACGGCACACCTGAGGTGTGGCGAGTGATGCCGCCTTGGCTCGGCACAATAGAAAACGGGGTTTTCGTCGCTGAGAACCCGGGAAGGGGCGTAATAACCCTGAAGACCGACAAGGGGTTTCACAAGGCAAAGATAGTTGTAGAGGGCCAGGAATCCGAGCCAGCCGATCTCCAGCCCGCCGAGGCAGTCCTCTTTCCCGGAGAGGAGATAACCTTCTCCGTGCCATCCTCTGGCGTGCTTTCGGTGGATCCGCCTGACCTCGGAAGGGTAAAGGGCGGAAAATTCATAGCGGATAGGCCTGGCAACGGCCTCGTTTGGGCGAGCTGGGATGAATCGGGAGCGCGCAAGACAGCAAAGGCATTCGTCAGGGTCCTGCCAGCCGTTTTCCTCAAGCCGGGAGGGAGCATGGAAATACCCCTACCCGGCAAGGCTAGGATGGCGAGCGTAGAGGTATCCGGCAAGGGGCTCTCCGCTGAGATAAGCTCCGGAAAGCTCGCGCTTACCGCGACCGGGCTAGGCCACGGAGCAATAACCATCCAGAGGGGCAAGGGCCGGAACAAACGAATCGTGCCATACATAGTTGGAGAAAGGCTCATCAGCCTCGGCCCAAAGGAGATTTCCCTCTCGCCCGGAGAGGAGTTCAGGCCCCAGGCCCTCACCTCGTCAAAGGACAAAGCCCCATCGCTCTCATTCGTGGTTGTGCCGCCTGAGGCAGGTTGGATGGAAGGAGGGGTCTTCAAGGCCGGGGATTGGAGGGGAGATGCCTGGCTAATCGGCGTCGCGCCTGAGTCCGAGGGCGGTTCAGGGGGATTCGTTCACCTGATAATCGCTCCTAAATAGTTATCTCACAGCGATCCGAGCCTTTTGTTTCCCGGCCACCACAAAATAAACTCCTGGTTTCAGGGGGCCCATCAGGGTTTTGCCATTTATCTCCCTTGCGAGGACAAGGCGACCCGCCGGGTCGTAAATCCGGGCCTCGCCTGAGTAGCTGGTTATGTAGAAACCGGATGGAGCTGAGATCAGAACCAGGCCGGGTTCCGGTTCGGGCAAGGATTCGGTTATCCCGACTCCCGGGTTCGTTGTGGCGTAGACCAGCTTCTGGTTGTCCCCCGCGGTAAAAACTACATGCAAGTATTCCTCGCCATCAATGGCGATCTGTATTCTCTGCGCATCAGTGAAGGTGTCTATTCGTTCGGCGTTATACCACAAGGTATCGTCTGGATAGCGGATCATGTGATAGATGCCGGTAGGGTCGGATTTGGCCGCGTGAACAGCGCCCAGGCTATCAATTGCCAGGCTTGTGCTCCACCAGAGGTCATCTGGATCATCGTTTATGAACTCCGCATGCCAGCCTGAGGCATCCTTGAAAGCGTATTTGCGCTTGTAGTCCTGGCCGGAATAGTAGGGGGAATAACGGAGATGGGGCCAGCCTCGTTGATCTATCGTGATCTTCACTGTGGAGAAGGCAAAATCCCCTTGACCTGTTACATCATCCGCGGTGTCGTATTGCCATGTGCCTCCTTCGTTCCAGCCATGGATAGCCAGATAATCGGAAAGGCCTATAAAGTGAAGGACATCGTCGTGACCGCAGGCCGGGAAGACATAATTAAACCACCAGATACTATCAAACAGGATAGTGTCCAGGACCCAGGTGTCGCCGGCGGTGTATTGGGCATTGAGAAGGAGGTTGTTTCCCTTCTTGAAGATGAGATGAGGTGCGTTTGAGGTGTCCACGCAGAGACCACCACCAACCAAAGAGTCCTGGAAGAACTGAAGAGTATCCCAGTCTGTTCCTGCTATCTGGTGGTAGATATCTATCCAGCCACTTCCAGTAAAATCTCCCAACCACAGGAGATCTTTCCCATCCAAGAGGGTATTTTCCTCCTCATATCCAAAGGGGGGATACTGGAAATCCCAGCTGTTTCCAGTCCAGGAGACGATCTTAAGAATGCCGCCCCCCGCATAAACCATCACGGGCCAGCCATTATTTTTCAATAGGAGAACAGGGGTGGTAAAGCTGCCCGATGGCAAGGTATCCAACAGCACCGAATGCCACCCTTGCACAAGAAGCGTCGTAAAGATATACCACATCATGTTATTCCTCCTTCAAGCAGAGCCCGGCCCCTCGTTTTCATTTCCTTTACCTCACGACGATCTTTTCGGTCTTGGCTTTTGCTCCAGCCTCAAGCCTCAGGAAGTAGGTTCCGGCTGAGAAGGAGCTGGTCGGAATAGAAAGGTCGTAGTAGCCAGCGGATTTCTCCTCGGAGAGGACAGCCTGGTTTGCTCTGGCTATCTTCGCCATTTCTACTATCTCCTGTGTTTTTGGTTTCCGGGCGCCTCTTTGGCGCCTGGAAAATATAGAGTCCCTTGTCAAGCGCGCAAGCGCGATCTATTTTTTTCAAAGCCGCAGACCTATCTCCTCCGCCCTATAACTGCTCCTCACCAGGGGCCCGGACGCGATGTGCTCGTATCCGAGCTCCTTGGCCCAGCTCGCATACATGGCGAACCTCTCCGGCTCCACAAAACGCTGAACGGGCAAATGACTCCTCGTCGGCTGGAGATACTGGCCAATGGTTATGGCCCTCGTCCCAGCCTCCCGGATATCCCTCAGGGTTTCGGCTATCTCATCGTCAGTCTCGCCGAGGCCAACCATGAACCCGGATTTTACGAGCGAACCGCCGTGCTCAGAGGCGAGCCTGAGAACCCGGAGGGAAACCTCATAATCCGCCCGTCTATCGCGGACACGGGGGGTAAGCCGCCTCGTGGTCTCGGTATTGTGCGCGAAAACATCTGGGCCAGCATCAAGAACCGCCCTTATCGCCTCAGCATTCCCCCGGAAATCGGGCACGAGAACCTCAACCATGACCCCCGCGCCCTTCAAGGCGGATATTGCCCTTGCGAAGTGCCCCGCTCCCCCGTCCGGCAGGTCGTCCCTGGTCACCGAGGTTATCACCGCATACCTTATCCCCATCCTTCTTACTGCCTCAGCTATGCGCTCGGGTTCGTCAGGCTCAAGAGGCCCCGGCCTTCCTGTAGATGTTGCGCAGAAACCGCAGTGCCTGGTGCAAATATCCCCCATGATCATGAAGGTAGCGGTTCCTCGGCCCCAGCAATCGGCTATGTTCGGGCACTTGGCCTCCTGGCAGACCGTGTGCAGGCGAAGATCCTTGAGGATCTTGCTTGTAGAAGAGAACCGGCCCCTTCCTGGCAGGGGAACCCTCAGCCAGGGCGGCTTTCTAATCGGCATCTCTTTGCTCATCTCTCCCTGAGCACCAGCCATTCCCCGATCGCGAGGCCGTCAAGGTCTGACCTCAGAAAGGTATCTACGGCGTCCCGTGGCGAACAGACTATGGGGTCGCCGTGAAGGTTAAACGAGGTGTTGAGGACCGCGCCTACGCCCGTCTCTGCCTCAAATGCCTTGAGAACCCTGTAGTATGTGGGATTTTGCTCCTTCCTGAGGACCTGGGGCCTCGCGGTGCCGTCAGCCGGATGGAGCGCCGCCGGAATCTCCTTTCTGGCAAGGGGGGTTGTGGGGAAAGCCACCATCATGTAGGAAGCGGGATGATCCTTCGGGTTTATGAGGTAATCGTGCCTCCTCTCGTAGAGCACTGTGGGCGCGAACGGCATCCAGAAATCCCTCATCTTTATTGCCCTGTTTATCCTGTCAACCACGCCTCTTTCCCTCGGATCAGCGAGGATACTGCGGTTCCCGAGCGCCCTCGCGCCAAACTCCATCCTCCCGAAAAACCTCGCTATGATCTTGCCTTGAGCGAGGAGCCTCCCAAGCCGCTCGTGAATACCATCGCCCTCGCGAGAGACCGAAAATCCGCGGCCGAGCCCCTCAAGCGCCTTTCGGATCTCCTCATCGGTGAACTCCGGACCGAGATAAAGGGTTTCAAGGGGCCGGTGAGCGCGCTTCTCGGCCTCCACAAAAGCCATCATGGCCGCGGCCAAAGCCAGGCTCTCATCCCCGGCTGATGGCATGATGAACAGATCATCAACGCCATCGGTCTCAAGGATGAGATTGTTAAGTTTCACATTCATGAATACCCCGCCGGCGAGGGCCAGGGAGGGGATCCGGGTCTTTTTCAACGCCGAACGAGCCCAGGATAGGATAACCTCCTCAAGGACGCGCTGGGCCGCGAAAGCAACCGCGTCAAACCTAATTCCGGCCAGGTCCTTCCTGAGTTTCTTTAGGTAATCCCTTTTCCAGACGCCGGACTTGTTTATGAAAACGAGACTTTCGGAAAGCACTTCAAAATAGCCCCTGAGAACCTCATATGCCATCTTGCCGAGGTCCTCCGGCGCATACGGCGCCAGGCCCATTACCTTATATTCGTGGGACAAGGGCTTCATGCCGAGGTGCTGGGTTACCCTGGTGTAGAACTCTCCTATAGAGTTGTAATTTGAGACGGCCGAAAGCCTCGTGAGGTTTCGGCCCCTGGCTATTGCAACTGTCGCAGAGAGCATGTCTCCGGAGCCGTCGGCGGTCAGCACGAGGCTCTCTTCCCTGCCGGAGAAAAGATGGGCGCCAAGGCCGTGCGCGAGGTGATGCTCATAGAAAACTGGGGGCGCGCTGATCCCCATATCCCTTATCCGAGAGGCGAGCTCGCGTTTTCTTCTTTTAACCACCCCCCTGGACAAAAGCCTCGCGGCCGGTAGCCAGGCACCGTTGTAAAGCCAAGGCCTCGGCGTTACCCTCGTTGCGGCGAGAAAAAGCCTCTTGCCCGGATGAGCGAGCTCAAACTCAGCGGATGTTATGGGAGGGAAAAGGGTTGCGACCCCAACCGCGCCAACATCCTCCGGAGAAGCGCCGGCGAGCCTCAGGGCCTCGGATATCGCCCTCTCAGGGAAACCGCCCCACTCCTTCTTTCGGTTCAGGCGCTCCTCTGAGACGGCAGAAACAAGCCTGCCGTCAACCACAACCGCGGCTGTGGCAGTGTGGCCGTCGTGAATTCCGAGGCTGATCAATATGTAATATTATAATCCATGGGCTTTGAGAATCTCCACACGATACGAGGGCGCGCATTATAATCTGAGCGTGCATCCTGTCCTATACGCGAAGGTAATAAGGCTCAGGGAAAAGCTCGCCCAGCTCCGGCAGGAAATGGAGCTGAGGTCAACCGATTTTGAAGGCGAAAGGTTCTGGATACCCTGGCGCGGAAAGGAGGAGCGGGTTGGCGTGGGCGCTGGCGACAGCTCCTTCAACTACATGAGGCGTTTGGGGTTTTGGCTCATCGGGGCAACCGCTTCCGGGGTATATTCCGATGACGAGGCGGGGGATATATTCCTCGGGGAGCTGGACATCGTTAGGATCGGGGAGATGGAGGAGGATTGCGTGAGGGCGCTCGTGCAATCAGGCTCAAAGATAATGGAGGCGAAGGCGCTTTCGCTCGCGGCCGAACGGATAAACGACGGCCTTGTCCTGGTAGATGGCACCCTATCCGGGCTTTTCAGGAATTACACCGAGGACATGGGCCCCGGAAGGATAGCCGGAATCGCCAGGCTTGCGCCCGGAGAGGAGGGAAACCTTTTCAGGTGGGCTGAGGAGCTGGCCGAAGAGGCGCGGCGCGAGCCGGCAGGCTGGGCGAGCTGGGGCTTGAAGGAAAGGGTTTTCTCGCTTGAGGAGGACCGGAGGTTTGCGGCCGGAATCCTGATGGCCTTGGCCAGGAAGGAGTATGTGGAAGCCCTGATGGGTCTGCTTGCCGAAAACTCAGAGCGCATGATCGGGATAGCGAAAACATCCGAAGACTGCACCATACTTGAAGGGATTCCCGACATCTACCTCCTGAGCGTGAAGACGCGCGCTCCGGGGTTCACTGAACCGAAGAGCGTGAACCTTCCCCGGGACGAGGCCCTGCCGGACATTCCCTGTTCCTCGTTCTACGCGAGGCTTGAGGAGGGATACGGGGTGATGAAGGTTGAGGTATTCTCGGAGCCTGAGGGCGTCAATCCGCCCGCGGTGCTCTCGCGGCTACTTGCCACATCGGTCTCAGGCTACCCTTATCCACTGGCAAAAGCGCATAACCTCTGTAGCCTCTCGTTCTCAGCGCTTGAGAAATACCTCGGCCTCGCCGGGGGGCGGAGCGAGCCTTCGGGGAGGGAAGGGCTCTAATAGAGGGCCTCGTCCTTCTCTATGCCCTTGAAAACCTCTTTGAAATCAAGGCCTACAAGGAGGGTGACCTCAAGGAGCCTGTCCGGGTCAGGCTCGTAGGTTATCTCCTTAACGCCTATGGCGCCCGCGAGGGCCTTGGCGTTGGCGAGGGATGAGTCAACCCGCTCTATGACAACCGTCTTCCCAAGCGTGTCCTTGGCGTTTCCGTAATAAACAACATCAAAACCCATATCCCTCAGGCGCCATGTTACGGCTTTAGCAAGTCCGGGAACGCCGGCCGCGTTCAGGACCTCAACCCGTATCCCCGGAAAAACCTCTGACCTCTTTCTCTCGGCCTCTCGTTTTTGGCTGGCGCGCCAGATGTCCCAGCCGCCGTAGGCCAGGAGGCCGAGGGTCAGAAGTCCCACAAGTATCCCACCTATGGCCTTCCAACCCAACCTGAGGGGTTTCTTCTCTTTTTCCACAGGAGCTGATATGGCTTTTGGAGGCACGGAGAGGGCGGGATTTGAACCCGCGAGAGGGTTTTACCCCTCTACACGATTTCCAATCGTGTCCCTTCAGCCAGGCTCGGGCACCTCTCCAAGACACATATAATAAAGAAAAGATCTCGCCCGTTGCAATTCGCTGACATCTCACACCTCTCTTGCCAGTAAGTTATTTGGGCACAAGAGGTTTGAGCTTTCTCCCTCGTAATCGCTCAAGACAGACGAGGGCCTTGGTGTATACGCTCTTGCGCCTGCCGGACTGGAAAGTCCGACCTGGGAAAACATCCGATAACCCGCTTTCAATCCTGCCCGCTTGATGTGAGGCGCGCGGTATTGCCTCCACCAGAACCCTTACCCGCTGGGTCTGTATCCGGCGAAGGGCGATTGCACTCTGTCGCATACCTGATACACAACATGAGAGCTCTGAGCCCAGCTGAGGTGAGCCAGCTCTAATATCGGAGAGATTTTCATTAGGCCGCAAAAACGCCGGCCCAAAGCGATTCCGAGCTTTAGCTTATCCGGCAAGAAGATCAAGGGTTGAGGAAGTGTGAGATCTTTGTCAGAGCAATTCGCGCTTGCAGAGTTATCCCCTCGGGGTTTACTGACCTGGCCCATTTTCAACCCCCTCTAAGTCCTTGACTATCAAGGAGTTTCGCTCAATACCCGATGGCGCAAAGGTTGTAGCGACTGTGATCGGTGAATTCCTTTATTTTATCGG
>Ga0078972_1002289_pt1 | contig 64423 bp, 51 predicted proteins | sample YelNatPaOPGAMG01_FD_67568 | JGI IMG/M metagenome (GOLD analysis project Ga0078972, IMG submission 67568) | Hot spring thermophilic microbial communities from Obsidian Pool, Yellowstone National Park, USA - OP-RAMG-01 (SPADES assembly) (version 2) | ecosystem: Environmental > Aquatic > Thermal...
GGCGCCGTTGCGAGCGGCTGATCGAGAATCCTCGGATAGAATCCATCGCGGTGTCCATCGATGGTGCAACAAAGGCAACGTACGAGTGAATTCGTGTAAACGCTCGCTGGGAAAAATTGGTCGAGAATCTGGAAACCCTCGCGGCACTTAAAACCGAGCGCTCGACTCCGCGCCCCTATGTCCAGCTCAATACAGTCCTCATGAAATCAACTATATCGGAATTGCCTCTCTTGGTGGACTTTGCCCATCAGGTTAAAGCTGTTGTTGTGGAAGCCATCAGGTATGTTCCTATGGGGGCCTCTTCGGATGAAGAAATAAGAGACTGGGAGAGTGTGATGCCGATCCTCGTCGAAGCACGCAATCGCGCTCGTGCCCATGGAATTTTTCTCCTCCTGCCTGTCGACGATCCGCGCTTGAGGACTGAGGACGAACCAGATTTCGTTGCCAAGCGGAATGAGGGACAGCTCGGGAAGCATTCCGAGTTTTGCGAAGCTCCTTGGCACGCAGTTCAAATTTATCCAAACGGCGATCTTCACCCCTGCGGCTATTATGGAAAAGCATTCGGCAATTTGCGCGAAAACGATTTTCTCGAGATCTGGAATAGTAAGCCTTATCTCGAGCTTCGCCGCTCACTATCTACCATGCAGCTTCATGATCGCTGCGCGCGGTGTAATCCGCATGGCTACGATAATATCGAACGCAAAAAGCGGATTAACATGGTGCGGCAGAGCGAGGAGACTCGCTGAGAACCCTACCCTGCTGCTTCCTCCTACGCCTATATCGATCCCCTGTCGTGGGGGGAAGGTAAGAGTATAAGCCTCGATTCCGCTCACTCTGAACGTATTGATATCCTCCTGGTTACTTGACTTTCACCGTGTTTGTGAAGGCATAGTGCAAGCATGCTTAGATTGGAGTTCTGGCGCAGGACTACGAGGGAAACTGGCCTACGCGGGGAAGATATTGCAGAGAGATATTTGCAAACCCACGGGTATAGGATTTTGCAACGCAACTATCGATGCCAGGCAGGAGAAATCGATATCGTTGCGGAACTCCATGACACGATCCGATTTGTCGAAGTAAAAACACGAAGTGAGGGAGCACTTTTTGCGCCGGAAGATGCAGTTGACCGCGAGAAAAGACGCCGCATTCGAGCCAGTGCACGACATTTCCTTCAGGGCTTCAAGGAACCGTCTCCATCGTTTTTCGATATAGTGAGCATAGTTTTAAAAAGAGATGGTCGGATAGAACTTATCGAGCTGCGTCCTGACGCTTTCGGGTGGGACGAATGAAAGTGCTACGCTACTTCTCAACGTGGAAAAAAGTCCCCGATGCTTCTCGACCGGTTATTCCTATCCGTACCGAATGCCTCACAAAGAGGTACGGGGCTCGTCTTGCTCTTGACAGTCTCTCGCTCGAGGTAACGAGCGGAGAACTGTTTGGGCTTTTGGGTCCTAACGGAGCTGGGAAGACGACTACTCTGAGGCTCATTCTGGGGTTCATCAGACCTTCGGCTGGACGTGTGACAGTCTACGGTGAATCTCCCCGATCTGTTCTTCACTACGCATGGCGTCGACGCATTGGCTATTTGCCGGGAGATCTCTCGTTTGATTCGGAGGAAACCGGTTTCCGTCTTCTAGAATTTTATGCTGCTCTTTCTGGAGGACACTCAAGCTGGAGAAATGAACTGTGCGACCATCTTCAGTTGGAGAGGTCGGATTTGCAAATGCGGATCGGAAAGTATTCACGTGGTATGAAGCAAAAGCTCGGGATTATCGCTGCCTTGCAGCATAATCCTGATCTTGCGATACTCGATGAGCCCACGAATGCTTTGGACCCAGCAGCTCAGCGGGGTTTTTACCGCATAGTCCGAGAGATGTGTCAGAGGGGAAAGACAGTTTTGTTTTCGACGCATGTTCTTCACGAGGCACTCGAATTATGCGAAAAGATCGCGGTCCTATCGGATGGACGTCTTATGGATCTTTTCGCGGTTCGGCAATTTATTGATGAGTCTCCTCGTTTGCTCTATGTGAAAACAGTGCCCACTTTGTCATCGCAAAAGGAAATTCCTCATCTTCCGCTCGCTCACTTCCTCGGGTTTCGTGATGACTGGCTTGTCTACAAGGTGGACGCTGGTGCTGTTAAGGATGTCATCAGGCAGCTCGCGCAGTTGCCCGTCGATGATGTGCGGATCGAATCGGCTGCCCTTGATCATCTGCTTTCCTACTACACTCCTTCCCATAAGATAGGGACATGACTCTCATCGGTTACGATCTGCGACGAACACGGACGGCGGGGATATTTGCTTCCACCGCGCTTTTCTGTTTCCATTTCCTTATGGCTTACGTCTATCGAGCACTCACGAATAGCTTAGCCGGAGGACCAGCCGTTTTCACTCGGTTTATTCCAAAGCAAATCCAGGCATTTCTTGGCGTCGACAGACTCGCACCCGATAGTATCGAAGGCTTTCTCGCCCTCGTCTATCAGCATCCATTTGTGCTCATAGTCGTAGCGGGGCTGGTGATTAGTTGTTGCTCAGAACTGCTTGCTGGTCGGCTAGAGCGTCTCACTATCGTGCACTTGCTTTCCCGCCCACTCTGTCGCGCGTGGCTTCCACTCAGTGCTCAGCTTGTCACGCTCTTTTGGCTCTGTGGAGCCTCCTTGGCTGCCGTGTTCGGAACGTGGGCTGGTTTTTCGCACCTTGGTCTTAAGCTCCCTCATGTCGTGCAGCTAGCAAAGCTCGCTGCGATGTTGTTTCTCCTGGGAAGCGCTTTGGCTGGCATGAGTCTCATATTTTCCGCAGCACTCTCATTGCGCGCCGATGCGATTGGGTGGAGTGTCACTGTTTTATTGATAATGTATATTGGCAATTTTCTTTCTCAACTCTGGCTAGCTGCAAAACCGTGGGCGCAACTCTCTCTGTTCAATTACTACGTTCCCATCCACATTTTCTTAGAAGGCAGCATCCCACTCCCTTCAGTTGTCATGTTCATTCTGTGCGCCTTGGGTGGGACACTTGTGTCATGTGCCATTTATCTTGTTCGCGAGTTTCACGTGTGAGCAAACAAGACACTTTTTCGTGTGCCTAACACTAGCTGGCAAGCATTCGAGTGTAGAGCTCGATGTATTTATGAGCCGATGCTGCCCACGAAAAGTCCTTCTCCATGCCGTTTTTCTGAAGCTGACGCCAAACGGATTTCTGACGATATGCTGCCAGCGCCCGGTCAATTGTTGCGAGAAGAGCTTCCGTCGAATACTCGTCGAAGACAAATCCTGTTGCGAGTCCGTTGGCAAGAGTTTCTGGAGTTGTGTCTACCACCGAGTCGGCAAGTCCACCCGTTCGGCGCACCACCGGGATAGTTCCGTATCGCATGGAATAGAGTTGATTCAACCCACACGGTTCGAACCGGGAAGGCATAAGAAAAATGTCAGCTCCTGCTTCGATCTGATGGGCCAGAGCATTGTCGAACCGGAGGTTTACACTCGCTTGCGAGGGCCATCGTTTGGCGATTGATTCAAAGAGAGTGTGGTATTCTGGCATTCCTGTGCCGAGGAGTACAAACTGAACTTTTTTCTCCAAAAGCTGTTCGATGCCAGCCGCGACAAGATCAAACCCCTTTTGCGGATCGAGACGCGAAATCATGCCTAGGAGTGGGACTTGAGCATTGCATTCGAGGCCGAGGTTGGTCTGGAGCGCTTTCTTGCAGCGCGTCTTGCCACCGATTGACCGAAATGAGTAATGAAAAGGAATGAGGGGATCAGTGGCAGGATCCCACACGGTGTAGTCGATCCCGTTCATGATTCCGTGAAGCTGGTTACGTCTGCTTCTCAGCAAGCCGTCGAGACCACATCCGTACTCGGGCGTTTGGATCTCCTCGGCATACCGCTTACTGACAGTTGAGATCTCATCGGCGAAGACAATTCCCCCTTTCATGAAATTGACCTTGCCGAAAAACTCCATGCTTTCGGGCGTAAACAATTCAGAGGGAAGCCCCAGCCGGGTGAGCGTGTGACGCTCGAACACGCCCTGATAGGCAAGATTGTGGATCGTATAGAGAACCTTGATCCGCGAAAGATGAGGGTCAGCAACTCGAACTTCGTGGTCGTTACGGAGGAAGACAGGTATGAGGGCGGTTTGCCAATCGTTACAGTGAATAATGTCCGGGATCCAATCGAGCGCCTTCAGAATCCAAATGACAGCTTTACAAAATACTCCGAAACGGACGTCGTTGTCGGTATAGTCCACGCCGTTTTCCTGATAGAGTCCTTTGCGACCGAACAGACTCTGATTCTGAACGAAATAAACAGGAACGTTAGTCTGAGGGAAATAGGAACGTTTGATCTGAGTGAGGTAAGAAGTGTCGCCAAGGCGAACCACAATCTCGTCCAGGATAGGCACGAGGTCAAACCGCGACTCATCGATTGTTCCATATTTGGGCATTGCCACCCTGACATCATGTCCTTGACGGGCTAATTCTAGGGGAAGGGCTCCAGCGACGTCGGCTAGCCCACCTGTCTTCGCAAAAGGAACAACTTCTGACGCCACGTAGAGGATTCTCATCGATAGTGTCCTTTTCGGGGTTACGTCTATAGTTACGTTTCTACTAATCCTTACTCCGAGGAATGTGTTCAGAGATAAGCCTATACAAGTTTCAGTGGGTAGTGAGTTCAAAGGAAAAATGCTCCAGCCAAAATCTCCCCGGCGAGAACAGAGCGCGTAGCTGAATCAGCCTTTTTTGCATCTGTAAAAATGTTGTGGAAGAATAAATACGCACCGATTTGTGAGGCTGGATTCGGACTCTGCGGTGCGAGAGAAGTGGAGGTAGCAAAAGCACACTTTGAGCGAACTTTCGGAGCAGGTAGTGGAACTGGGGAGTGCGGAAGTTCTCGAGTTCTGTGGGAAGAACGACGAGAAGTTGCGAGAGCTTGAGGCGCAATTTGATGTCCGGATTGTCCCGCGTGGTACCACCATCAAAGTTCTCGGAGAACCTACGAAAGTTGGGCAGGCATGTCGCTTAATTGAGCATTTGCTCAGTTTTTCGCGCAGTCAAAATGGCCTCTCGAAGCGACAAATCAAATATGCTGTGGAAAGCATCAAATCCGAGCGCGAAGAGGATTTAAAGCGCATCTTTTCCGACCGCGTGACACTGCCTCTGAAAAAACGCGGCGTTGCGCCGATGACTGCTAACCAAAAGCACTATCTGGATGCAATACGCCGTTGCGATATCGTTTTCGGAATTGGTCCTGCAGGGACAGGAAAGACATATCTGGCCATGGCGATGGCGGTCCATCACCTGATCTCCGAGCGCGTAAGACGTATCATCCTCGTCCGGCCAGCTGTTGAGGCGGGAGAAAAGTTAGGCTTCCTGCCCGGCGATATTGCTGCAAAGTTCGACCCTTTTGTGAGGCCGCTTTACGATGCATTATACGATATGATCGAACCTGAGCGAGCTCGGCAGCTCATTGAAAATGGGACGGTCGAGATCGCCCCACTTGCGTTTATGCGCGGCCGAACACTCAACAGTGCTTTTGTGATCCTCGACGAGGGACAAAACACTTCCGTCGAGCAAATGAAAATGTTTCTGACTCGTCTGGGCAACGACTCGAAGGCTGTCATTACCGGAGATGTCACCCAGATAGACCTACCTGCCGGGAAAGAGTCGGGACTTGTTCATGCTCAAAGAATTCTTGCAGATATCGATGGGATAGCGTTTGTTTATTTTGACGATAGGGATGTTGTGCGCCACGAGCTTATTCAAAAAATTATTCGAGCATACGATGCTGCGGACAAAGGTGCGTATCAGCAGGAACTGCCTCTGAATTACCAGTCCAGCACTCGTGCTCGCGTACCAGTTCAGGGCGCCGAGGATCGAATTGCTGATGTCACTGAGGACATGAATCCAATCGAGGGAGTGTGAGGAAAGCTAGGAATCTGCGGGATTCCGATCGCATCCGGGAAACATGGGGAAGTTACTCGACAGAGCACGCCGTAGTTTCGAAGGCTCCGCAGTCTCCTCTTTAGAGAGTAAGTCTCGCCTTATCCGCAGGCTCGCACTATGGCAGGCGTGGTTCGCAGTTTTCATCATATGGTCTGCACTTGTCGTCACTGTTGGACCAATTCCGCGATTAACAAGTTTTCATGGCGAGGTCGGGGAGAAGTGGGTCGAGCAAGATGTGTTTACTCCATTTGCACTCTCCGTGGACGACGTGGAACGAGCTCTGGCTGAACAATCCTTTCTGAGAGCGCAGCACGAAAAAGTATTTGTGTACGACCCCGAAGTAGAAGCGGGATCTTTCCGTCTCATAGACCAAATTTTATCGGATGCAGTGAAAGCGAAAGAAGCGGGAACATCTGTGTCCGAGCTCGTGAAGGCGATTCAAACGGAACGCGGTATTGACCTTTCACATCGGGTTGCATCCTTTCTTATTGCTCACGCCGACGACCACAGATTGCGGAGTGATCTCGCTGAAGCGCTGAGAGTTCTTTACAAGGAGCGAGGGGTCACGAATGACAAGCGTCTTCTCATCGGCGCAGCACAGGCGCGGCGCTTGAAAATTATTCTGCCGAGCGGCAGGCAAGACCTTGATACCACATTTTCTGTGGAAAGTGTGATCGAGTACCCCGGAGAGGTGCGCGAATTTCTTCAGCGGCGCGCTTTTGCCAAGGTTGTAATTGCTCCAGAATGGCGCGATGCTTATGCGGAACTTTTACTCCAAGTACTGAGGCCAAATCTTGTCTACAGCGAAAAGTTGACGGCTGAGTTTTTGGCTTCGGCCTTGAAGAGAGCTGAACACAAATTTCACATCGAACCTGGGGCGCGGGTCGTTGCTCAGGGCGATAGGCTTTCCTTGCTTCAGGTCTCCCTCCTCAAGCTTCTCGACCAGAAGCTCCGGCATTATGATACTGTTCGCCTCATCATCAATGCGGTCTTGCTTTTCCTCGGGATGGCTCTCGTCATCGAATTTGCTCGGAAGTATGACGAAAACTTTCAATTTACCTCGCAGCGTATCTTTGTCACATGGCTTCCCACAATTTTTGCTCTCGCTGTAGCGAAGTTTCTTTTATTCCAATCTTCCGACGTATTGCTCTCCACGTTTGCTCTTCCGGCGGGTCTCGTTGGAATGCTCGGTGTTATCCTTTTGGACAGACGAGTTGCTGTCGTTGTGTCCTTTGTCACAGCTTTGGCGGCCGGTCTTGCCTTCCAATGGAACTTTCTTCCCACCTTGGTAACAGCTATCAGCAGTCTTGCTGGAATTTTTTTTATTGCGTCGGTGCGAGAGCGCAGAGAAGTGCTTCTGGCTGGGGTCAAACTCACCGTCCTCAACGTGCTCCTTGTCTTGTTCGTCAATCTTGCCCAGGCGCAAACCACTCTCCGGACGGATTTGATTCTTGTGGCAATCGCTAATGGGCTCGGTTGCTACGTGATGGCGGTTGGCAGTCTGCCGTTGGTGGAGTCGCTTTTTGATATTGTCACCGATGTTCGTCTCATGGAGTTGACAAGCGTAAATCATCCCTTAATGCGCCTTCTCGAAGAGAGAGCACCCGGATCTTATCAGCATGTTCTCAATGTCACGAAGCTAGCGGAACCGGCAGCAGAACGAATCGGTGCGAATTTCTTGTTGGTGCGCGCAGGTGCCTATTTTCATGACGTGGGGAAAATTTTGAAGCCCAAATATTTTACCGAGAACCAGGTGACGCCGGAAGAGCGGCGCATCCATTCTCGGCTCTCACCTCATCTTAGCTGCTTGATTATAAAAAACCATGTTCGGGAAGGCATAGAACTCGCTCAACGTTTTGGCCTTCCTCAGCAGGTTATAGACTTTATCCCACAACATCACGGGACATGTCTCATTAGGTATTTTTATGAAGTTGCGCGGCAGCAGGCTGAGGCTGCCGGTACGACCCTTGACGAACGAGAGTTCCTTTATCCGGGACCTAAACCGCAGACGCGTGAGGCTGCCATTGTAATGCTCGCGGATGCAGTAGAGGCAACAGCAACGGCGAAATTTACTGGCAGGATAATTCGAGAGGAAGACGTCTACCGCGTCGTTCGTCAGACCATCCAAGACAAGTTCAGCGAAGGGCAGTTCGATGAATGCCCCATGACTTTCAAGGATCTTCATGAGATTTTCGAGGTTTTCGTAAAGACTCTTTTGAGCCGGTATCATCGCCGGGTCGATTATCCGCAGGCCGGACAAACCCGCGAACAAAAACCCGGAACTGTCATTGCGCCCCCCGTGCCAGCTGCGGCTCCCGCTGCTTCTCCCGGTGAAAACAGAGGATAAAAAATGGAGTCGCGCGAGATAGTCTTCGTTTGCGTGTCCCCAATCAAGATGTGATATTCACGGGTCGTGCCACTGACATTGTTGTTGTGTCCAGTTTTGGTGTCCGGTTCAGTGGTGTTTTCAGGTAGTGGACCCGAGTATGAGAGAATGTGATCTGGCTATAATTGGTGGGGGGGCATCTGGTCTGGCGGCTGCATATTTCGCTGCCCAAAGTGACCCTTCGAGGCGTCTACGCATCGTCTTGCTAGAAGCAACTGAGCGTGTTGGGACGAAAATCCTCGTAAGTGGCGGAGGGCGGTGCAATGTGGCTCCCTTCCAAGCCTCGGAGCGAGACTATTGGGGAACATCTCGTCCAGTTATTCGCAATGTGCTTCGGTCGTTTGGAGTAACTGACACATTGCGTTGGCTAACTGAGATAGGCGTCGAAGTTAAACTCGAAGAAGAAACAGGAAAATATTTCCCCGCTACGGATTCTGCCGCGACAGTACGAAACGCACTTGTGCGGGCGGTCGAAGAGTGTGGGTGCAAAATTCTTACGCGTCACCGCGTGACGAGTCTCACCCGCGTCGATGACTGGTTTCATTTGGAGTTTTTGAATAGAAGAGACCGCGTCCGAGCCCGCAGAGTTATACTCGCTGCGGGTGGGAAAGCACTTCCTAAATCAGGAAGTGATGGAGGAGCTTATGAGCTTTTAAAGGAGATGGGACACAAGATTATTTCGCCCGTTCCAGCCCTTGTCCCCCTTGTTTTAGCCCGCGACAATACTGTTGGAGGGCGTTTTCACGAACTCGCTGGAATCTCTGTTTTAGCTCGAATCAGTTTACTTAGCTCCAGCGGTGCGGTTCAAGCGACAACTGAAGGGAGTGTCTTGTTCACCCATTTTGGTGTTAGTGGGCCTGCTGTCCTAGATATTTCACGCCACGTCACACATCATCTCGAATTCTACCGTCAAGCGGCGGTGCTGACACTTGCCTTTGCTGGCTTTTCAAATGCAGAGGATGCAGATGTCTCTCTTCGGAGGCTTGCTCAGGAGTTCCCCCGCAAGACGCTTGCTGGAGCTCTTGCTACTTTCCTTCCTGTCCGCCTTGCACAGCTCATTGCAGGATCCCTTGCGATGAAACGTGTGTCCCAGCTTTCACGCCAAGAGCGCACCGAAATTGCCCAGAATCTCGCAGCGTTGCCACTAAGGGTTATTGGGCATCGTGGTTTCGAGTGTGCCGAGGTGACCGCAGGGGGCGTCGACCTACGCGAGGTCGACTGGAGGACGATGGAATCTCGGTACCAAAAAGGACTCCACCTCTGTGGGGAGATACTCGACGTTGACGGGAGGCTAGGAGGTTTCAATTTCCAGTGGGCATGGTCCAGTGCTTACCTCGCAGGGCAGGCAGCAGCTAAGCTCCTCCTCTCTGAACTCGACAATTCAGTTTGAGCATCAAGTGAGCCGCAACAGAGAGCTAGAACATGGTACCCTCTATCAGAAGGTCATTTCGCAAAGATATGGCTCAAATTTTTTCTCTGGTCCGATAGAGGCAAATGAAATTGGCTGTTCCTTGAGATACCTCTCGGCGGCGATGCGGACGTGCTCCGGAGTGACAGAATTCAATGCCGCGAGAACTTCATCCACAGGAATGTACTCGCCGAAAAAGATTTCGCATTCCGCAAGTCGCCCCATACGTGTGGCACTGTTCTCCATTCCTAATATGAGAGAACTTTTAATTTGTTGTCTCGCACTCTCGACCTCTTCTTTGCTCACTCCCTCGTTGTAAAGCTTGCGGATCTCTTCGAGACAAATCTTCACCACCTTGGGCAAATTCCGTGGACTTGTTCCTCCGGTCACAGCGATACATCCGGTATCGCGGAAAGAGCAGTCGAAGGTGCCGATAGAATAGGCAAGCCCATGTTTTTCGCGCACCTCGCGGAATATTCGCGAAGACGTCGATCCACCAAGAATCGTGCTGAGAATAGCAAAGGCATACCGGTCCTCGCTATTTCGCGGTGGCCCTGCAGTTCCCATGCAAAAATGAACCTGTTCCGTTTCACGGTCGAGATTGAAACTTTGGAATGCCGGCTCTGGGGGAACGATTGGATTGCGTTCCCATCCATTGGGACTGATCGGCTCGAAGATCCGTCTCAATTGTGGTTCAATGCGTCGGAGATCGAAATTTCCTGCAATAGCGACGACAATTCGGTCTGGTGCGAATTCTCGCTGCAGATAACGAATCATATGCTCGCGAGAAAACTGCTCTACACGTTCAGGTGTTCCAAGAATAGGACGCCCAAGGGCGTGTCCAGCGTATAGATGGTCAAGATATACATCCACGACTAGTTCATCGGGGGTGTCGTTGTACATCTTGATCTCTTCGAGAATGACATTGCGCTCACGATCGATCTCGTGAGGCGCAAAAACGCTTTCGAGATAGATCTCCGCAAGGAGTTCTATGGCTGGGCTGAGGTGTTCGTCCATCACCTTTGCGGAAATGCAGATGTTCTCTTGAGTTGTAAACGCATTGAAGTTTCCACCGAGCGCATCCATGCACGCCGCAAGCGAAACGGCGTCGTGCCGATGCGTCCCCTTGAAAAACATGTGTTCAACGAAGTGAGACAGGCCGTGCTCCTCGGGTAACTCGTTACGGCTCCCAACTTCGAGGTAGATGCCGACAGACGCACTCCGAACATACGGAATGCGCTCAAGAATGATGCGGACACCATTGGGGAGTACGATTTTCTTAATCTGTTCCATATTCTCCTGTCGTCACGTCATGCTGCAGAAACTGTTTTTTGCAATTCCCCTAAAGGCACGTCGGCAACACGTACGATTCAGGGGGATTGAATGATAGCTGCTCGGCATTTGAGGAATACCGCTAAAATGCGTGGGAATTTGTGTCGATGAGTGGGCGCTGCTTATTTCATGACCGTTATAAAACTGTGGTGAGGACGAATCTTTCGTCCAAGCTGGTGATGTATGTTTCGTATTACCAATAAGTTACACAAAACGCACTTCTCATGACTAAAGCCCGAAGCTTCACTTAACCATCTGAATATCAGTAAAGTACGGGCAAATAATTGAGTTATCTACCAGTGATATAGAGAATAAAGCTACGTGGCGGCTGTTTAAACGGGTAGCCAGCGCGGACGAGAACACCCAGCAGCTCTCCTCCGCAGTTTCCTTGGCACCATTTTCATAGTGATAGTGAGGCAAACGGCATCTATGACGAAGTCGATAAGTGAAAACATTACCTGGCACCCTGGCCATGTGAATCGTGCCGAACGGGAGTTGCTCCTTGGACAGAAAGCATGCTGCATTTGGCTGACGGGTCTTTCTGCATGTGGGAAAAGTACCATTGCAATGGCACTCGAGCAAGTACTCGTCAAAAGAGGGCATGCTGCTTACGTGCTCGATGGGGACAATATCCGCCATGGTCTGAATAAGAACCTTGGATTCTCGCCTGAAGATAGAGCCGAGAACATCCGGCGGATCAGTGAGGTTGCGAAACTCTTTGTGGATGCAGGGCTCATCGTGATAACAAGCTTCATAAGTCCTTACCGGGCTGACCGTGACCAAGCGCGATCACTTTTTGCGCCAGGCGAATTCATAGAGGTTTTTGTCGATGCACCGATTGATGTCTGCGCTCAGCGCGACCCGAAGGGTCTTTACCAAAAAGCTCTCCGTGGGGAAATTAAAAGCTTTACGGGCGTTTCTCCGGATGCTCCCTATGAAGCCCCACTCTCTCCAGAACTACATTTGAGAACAGATGTCCAAGATGCTGCCTCCTGTGTGTCGACGATTCTCCATTATCTCGAAGAGAGAGGCTACTTCCTACGAGAGGCAAAAAGCGGCACGTGAAGAACTAAACCGTCTCATGAGGGAATCACTGCGAAGAGGCTCGATTCTCTTGCCACTCAGAAAGAAACTGTCGCAGGGCTTCCGCGAGTTCACGGGCAGTAGACCAGCGATCCTCTTTGTTTTTCGCTAGGCATTTGAGTATAATTGCATTGAGTTGGTCTGGAATTTCAGGAATGGGGCGAGCCGGAACGCGGCAGTGCTGATAGGCGATATCGCCTTCAGTAAATGGGGGACGACCAGCTAGCATTTCGTACAGCATGATGCCCAACGAGTAAATATCGGCGCGATGATCAACGGGCTGCCCCTGAACTTGCTCTGGACTCATATATAGCGGTGTCCCAATGATTGCCCCAGTCACGGTCTCACTCGTCAGCTCAAGCGCTTTGGCAATTCCAAAGTCACTGAGCTTGGGGACTTTTCCCTCAGTTATTAAAATGTTGGCAGGTTTGATATCGCGATGGACAATGTTCTGAGAATGTGCATAGTCGAGCGCGTCGCAGAGCGGGATTATAATTTCTAGAGCCTCTTCAATGCTGAGTTTCCCCTTCTGGCGGAGAAATTTCTTCAGGTCCGTGCCTTTGATGTATTCCATCGAGATATATTTGCGTCCTTTTTCCTCTCCAATGTCGTGGATGCGGACAATATTCGGGTGCGACAGACGGCGCGCAGCACGAGCTTCAGCGCGGAATCTGTGGATTGCGTCAGGGTTTTGAGAAAGGTTCTCTGGGAGAATTTTGAGGGCGACGAACTCATCCAGTTCATTGTCGCGGGCTCGAAAAACGATACCCATTGCCCCTCGGCCAATTTCTTCGATCAGCTCGTATCGGCTCCGTGCTTTCTCATCCAATTGAGTAATCAAAGTCGAGCGATCAGTTGCGAGAGGATCGGATGTCGCTCCCGCGAGCAACTCGAACTTAAGCTTCACATCCCTGTAGTTCATGTCGACAGAGAATAAGTACCGATAGACCTGTTTGGCGCCAACGTAGTCCCCTTTTTGCTCATAGCGCTGAGCAAGCGTATAGAGAAGCTCTTTGACCTCATCGTCGACCAACAGTTTCTTAAATTCCTGGAATGCAAACTCGAGCATTCCTTTCGCCATAAAGCACTGCCCAAGCATTTTTATAGATTCGTTCTCGAAGCGAAAATCCCGCATTGTCTGTTGAAAGAGGGAAATCGCCTTGTCGTAGTCGCCTTCTGCGTAATATAATTTTGCGAGTTCGAATCGCACATCTGTTTCGTCCGACTCGGTAAGGATTTCCTCATAAAGCTCTTTCAGCTCGTCCCGAACGTCCGCGTTGGTGGGTGCGATACGGTATGCTTGCTCGAGGAGGGGGCGAGCAGATTCGGTCTTCCCCTGGACACGCAGCAAACGCGATTTTCCTACGAGAGCTGGAACATGTAGCGGCGATTTGGAGAGAATTTTGTCATAGCCTTGTATAATTGCTTTCACTTCTCCCGGTTCCAATGTCAGAAGCGTTTCGAGATTCTCGCATGCCTCATCGAACGCCCCCGTTTCGGTAAGAACTGTCACAAAGAACCAGCGAAGATCGGGACGATCGGGTGCATGAGCCAGATAGAGCCGGATTTCATCGAGTATTTTTTGAGTGTGTTCCGGAGAAAGCCGCAAAATCTCCCGTAACTGATCGAGTGCCGCGCCATAGCGGCCAGCCATGGCGTGATGGCGCGCGAGCATGAAGCGTATTGCTGGTTGATCAGGAGAAAGCCTGAGGGCAGATTCATAGCATTCTGCAGCTTCAGCATCCGTCCGATGTTTTCTCGCAAAAGCAAGGGCAAGATTCACACGTGCCTCTACATCGTCCGGGTGATGAGCGAGCAGGTATTGATACTCGGCAATTGCTTCGTCGAGACGATTCGATTTGAACGAAGCTTGGGCAACTAATTTCTGAAGTTCCTCGTTATCCTTGTCACTCTGCAGAAGCCACTTGGAGAGCTTCAGAGCATCTTCATAACGCTCGTTTTCCATGTAGTACGTTGCCAGATAAACTCCGAGCTCTATGGATGCGGGGCTTTTCAGCAAAGCTTTCTCAATAAGGGAAATCGCAGTGGGATCTTTTCGTCCGGCACTCACTAAGCTTTTTGCAAGGGATGTGAGGTACGTGACATTCTCAGGATCGACGCGCAAGGCTTCCTCGTATGCAGCGATACACTTCTCGCCCGTTTCTCCTAGAGCTGCATAGATTTCTGCAAGACCGCAAAAGACGGCAGAGCTTGTGTCGCCGAGAGCAAGGAGACGTTCGTACGCTTCTTTTGCCACATCCAACTTCTGTCGCGTTCGAGATGCATCTGCAAAAGCGCGCAGGAGGCTTCTATCGTGGGGATTGGCTCTGACAGCTTTCTCCAGGAGCTCGTAAGACTCTTCGGACAAGGTGCTTTCAAAGGTGAGGATCCCCAGTGCGGCGCAGCGCAACAGACTAGGATTAGTTGGTTCGAGATCCAATGACTTCCTGAACACGTCGAGAGCTTTGGGAGTTATGACTTCGCAGGCAGCGTAAGCATAAGCGAGGATGAGGAGAGCCTCATCATCTGTTGGTGCTAATTCATAGGCTTTTTCAGCAAATGAGAGTGCCTTATCGCTACGCCCCGCCTGGAGCTCACATTTTGCCAATTGCCTGAGAGCTATTACTGCATTTGGGTTCAGTGCCAGTAGGTTCGACGCGGAAGCCCGAGCTTTGTCGTCCACTCGCCGAGCTGCCGCTTGAGCTCGGCAGAGTCCCTCGAGGAAACGAGCATCAGTTGTCCTGGCTGGGTATACCTCTTCGAATTCCGGAAGGGTTTTCTCGGTGAATTGATTAGTTGCTAGATATAGCTCAACCAGTCGCTCGGAAATGTCCGAAGCGATCGCGCCTTCCTTTTTGGCAATTTTGTAACAGCGTATTGCCTGTTCAACCTCTCCACGAGCTTCAAATATGCGAGCTGCATGGTAGGCGATTTGACCCCGGTCTTCTTCGAGAACTGCCAGAGCAATTTGGTAGAGTTCGAGTGCCTCGTCAGTTTCAATCCCCAAATTCGCGTAGGCTTTTGCGAGCGACAGAGTGATCGAGCTGTTCTCAGGAAAGGCTCTGTGAGCAGCCTCCAAAACATCAAGCGATTCGTCGGTGCATCTTTCCCACCGGATGTACACCTCCGCGAGCAGCGCAAGGACACTCTTGTTGGATGGCTCTTTTTGCCAGAGCTCCCTCAGAAGTTTTGCTGCTTGTGGGTACGCTTCGAGCTCGATAAGAGTTCTCGCTTGTGCTTCGAGGGTACGTTTCTTGCGTATTTTCCAGGCTAGCCATGCTGCAATTGCAATGATTCCGAGGGCAACCGTGCCAGCAAGCTCGATCTCAATTGAATGCTTGCGGAAGAACGTGGCTCGTTGCAGTGTCCTAGCCTCTTTGTGCGAAGGACACACACGAAGAATCTCCTGGAGCACCTGCTGACACTCGTCATATTTTTTCTCGTCGTATAGGGTTTTTGCGCGCGAGAGGAGTTGCTCATTCCTAGCTCTGAATTTGTCCACTGCAGCGCTTACCCGGACGAGAGAGCCGGTTGTAACAAGACCGTTACGCTGATAATTTCCACCATAAGTCATCGTAGGAGGGAGATCAGAAGGGGCAGGGAGGTTGGGAAAGGATATGTACGCCAGGCGAGACTTGTTTCGTGCTAAGTAGACAGCCTCGACAATGCCCTTTTGTGTGAGGTTTCCGCACAGGATGATGCTGTTGGCTGCCTCACCTATGGAGTAGTTGGAGCGCAATTGTGTGAGCTGGGGGTCGAGGATGTGAAGACTACCCTTGGCGTCTGTGACGAGCGCTGCATATTTGTCCCCTAATAAAGGAGCGAGAGAGACAGAGCTAAAAGGCGGAGCTGTGGCTCCGTAAGGTTCTCCGCGACTTTCAAATCCTGCTGATGGAATAAAACTGAAAATTGCATTTTCGGTGGCGCCAATGACGTCGGCGAGAGAATCCCCGTCAAAATCTGCAGCCAGCAAATGTCCCACGGCGGCTCCCGAAAGCTTGAGCTTACCAACTCCTGTTTTGAGAGTGTCGCCGGAAGCATCGTAAACGACGGCAAACAGATTTCCGCTATTTGTTCCAAAGACAAGCGAATCTCTCCCAAAACCGAAGACGTCACCGCAGACTACATTCGTATTAATTGTGAGGCCCTGCGGAGCGTGCCACACCAGCCGATGTTTAGGGTCTTTAACGCTCACGGCAACAACTTTGCCAAGAGCTGTTCCTACGATAATTTCCGGCGATTTGTCCCCATCAATGTCGCCCACTGACAGAGGAAGATTAACTCTTCCTAACTCTACTCGCTCGTTGGCGGACGTCTGGATCCAGTTGGGGATCGTAAAAATCTCGCGGACTTTGCCGTCCTCAAAACGAAGATAATGAATCCCGCCATCGACGTCGCATAGTGCCACACCATCACACGGCGGCGATGTGGTTGAATCATTGGGAACAATAGTTGGAGCGACAGCGATAGCCTTGCCGAGATCGAATTCATCAAGTACGTGCCCGCTTCCTGCGTAATAAAAGAAAACTTTTCCCGACATGCTTCCCATAACGAGAATGGGCACGCCTGTCCCAAGGAGGTCTCCCACTGCTGGCTCAGAAAGGCCCTGAGTCGGAATATGGCAGTGCCAAACTGGTTTGAGCGATGGGAGCTCGTATGCTGCGACATCCCCCTTTACCCCGCTTATGATGACCTCATATCTCTGGTCAGCATCAATGTCGTACAAGCAGGGGTTATTCGGAGAAGCGACATCCAAGAGTTTCGTCTGAAGCGTAAATTGTTCTGCGCCGTAACAGTACTGCGAAAGCAATAAAAGGAGAGAGAATATAGCGCTCATCGCTCTCGGCTGGATTAGCATCACCGTACCTCGTCCCTGCTTCTGCTAACGTATTTCGGACTATGGGTAACAAAAAGCTTCGCGGCAAGTCATTAGAAATTTAGCGCACGGATGGGCGCATTGCTCGCGCCGAAGAAGTCATGACCCCTTATTGAATCCAGTCGGCAAAACCCCGCGGCTCTCCTTGCCCTGCTAATAAATCCTTCCGGAACCGCTCATAGAGAAGTGGGCCGTAGATGGCGACATCTCGGCCCAAACGCATCAATCGGTCCCTCACCTGGTCGTTTATGAGGTTTCCCTTCTCATCAAAATCTTTCTGTGAAGCGCCCACGTTGTAAGGAAGCACCCAAGCGTGGCAATATAGTAAACACGCTCGGAGATTGTCGAGCGAACTTACCCCCTGGCTTCCGCCTGTTGCAGCGCAGATGCCAAACAACTTTCCAGAAATTTCGGTATAAACATAATCAAATAAATTTTTTAGTGCTCCGCTCATGCAGCCGTGGTATTCAGGAGTCCCCACTATGTAACAATCCGCCTCACGGACAGCTTGTAGCAAATGCACCACGTGGGGATGACTTTCGTAGCTTACATCAGGGTCGAACAGTGGAAGTGGGAGTTCCCGAAGATCGAGAATCGCTGTCCTCGCACCACAGCGAGCTGCCGCGGCCAGCGCTTCCTTTACTAAAATTCGCGTGTGAGAGTGTTCTCGCAAACTACCGCAAATACCCAGTACTCTTACCATTAATCCATTGCCTTGATGTGCATTGTCATTTGCATGTGACACTGAACGAGGTTTGAAGGCAAATGAAAGTTACGTGTTGTCGGCGAAGAGAAAGAAAAGCGGCTTCCTATAAAAAGTTTGATAATCTACTTCGGGGGCTCGAGGCATAGGACGTGATGATGAATGCTCAAAACGTCCTGGCGGAACGATTTCGTCTTTATCTCATAACAGACGGGAAAGCATGTTCTCCCGAGGAGCTTGCATGCAAAGTTGAGAAGGCTATCCGAGGGGGAGTCACAGCAATCCAGATTCGTGAAAAGCATTTCTCTTTCTCACTTGTCGTACGAACAATCGAGCTTCTCGCTGATGCTTGTCGCCCTCGAGGAGTTCCCCTTCTGCTGAATGCTACACTCTGGTCAGAGAAGCTTCCTCTCGACTTGATCGATGGACTACACATCCAATTGTCTACGTGGCAGGAGGGGGGGGTAAAGTCAGATTTGCTCGAGTGGGTAAAGGCGGATTCTCGGAAAATACTCGTCTATTCAGCCCATTCGAAAGAAGAAGTAGTTCGGCTTTATGAGGAGGGGATTCCAGCTTTCACCATCAGCCCTTTGTATCCAACTCCTAGCAAAGAAGGTATACTAGAACCACTTGGTCCCGCCTATGTGAACGTCACTCGGCGCGCATGCCCCCACGCCGTTTTGATTGGCCTCGGTGGGATCTCCCTCGAAAATGCCCATGACGTGATCTTGAACGGAGCCGACGGTGTTGCCGTCATGCGTGCTATCATGGATGCGAAGGATCCGGAAGCGATTGCTTACTCGCTGCGTACTATTGTTGATGCTGCCGCGAGGATGCGAGCTGCTGGAGTGCCTAAAGTGCAATGACACCTTTGGGATTGATTTTGAATGTTGCACCATGCGCAGGTTGTACGGTTCTTTATGAATTTAAATCGCACGAGGGATTTCTCCTTTCGCCTCGTGAAAGGCGAATGACGTCGAAAAAGGAAGGAATGTGGAGTTGGGTTCGAGTTGCTGGTCAGGCATAATTGCCGCGTATCGTGAGTTCTTACCCGTGGCGGAGGATACTCCTGTCGTCACGCTAAACGAGGGGAATACCCCTCTGATCCCAGCTCCTGCACTGGCTCGGGAGCTTGGAATACATGCAGAGGTCTACCTCAAGTTTGAAGGGCTCAACCCCACGGGATCGTTCAAAGACCGGGGTATGACGATGGCAGTAACAAAAGCCCTCGAGGAAGGGTCATCTGCCATCATGTGCGCGTCGACTGGCAATACGTCGGCCAGTGCGGCTGCCTACGCCGCGCGTGCGCGAATGAATTGCATTGTCATCATTCCTGACGGGAACATTGCGCTAGGGAAATTGGCCCAAGCTCTCATGCACGGAGCAAAAGTATTTGCTGTCCAAGGAAATTTCGATGATGCTCTGCGGATTGTGCGCGAAGTAACGAATTCATATCGCATTACGCTTGTGAATTCAATCAATCCGTACCGCATCGAGGGTCAAAAAACAGGATCTTTCGAGATTTGCGACGTCCTGGGTGATGCGCCTGATTACCACTTCATCCCTGTAGGCAATGCCGGGAATATCACTGCCTATTGGAAGGGATACAAAGAATACTATTCCTGCGGCCGCATCAAACGTCTGCCGAAAATGATGGGATTTCAGGCGGAAGGTGCAGCGCCAATTGTTCGCGGTCATGTCGTTGAAAAACCAGAGACATTGGCAACGGCTATCCGGATTGGAAATCCTGCGAGCTGGAAACTAGCAGAGGCAGCGCGCGATGAAAGCCAGGGCATCATTGACATGGTTTCGGATGAAGAGATCATAGCTGCGTATCGTTTTCTTGCGGAGCAGGAAGGCGTATTCTGCGAACCAGCGAGTGCAGCAAGCGTTGCGGGACTCTTGAAACTTGCTCGCCAAGGCTTCTTTGCAAAAGCACATCCCACAACTGTTGGTGCTCACGGGACATCCTCGCCTGTGCGCATTGTATGCATTCTTACCGGCCATGGCTTAAAAGACCCGAAGAACGCGATCGAATATTCCTCCAAACCTATCTCGGTCCCTGCGACAGTGGAGGCAATTCTTGAAAAAGTTAAGCTTGAACCGAGATCGCAGGGAGCTCTAAACTCATAATTATGGGGTGCAAAATACTGGTCATCGACGATGAGTTTGAAATCGTCGAATTTATTAAGGCCATTTTGAAAACAAAGGGGCACACTGTTCTGGGTGCCTATGACGGAGAGGAAGGATGGGAGATCCTTCTGCGCGAGCGTCCCGATTTGGCGATTGTTGATCTGCGTATGCCGAAAGTAAGTGGCTTGGAATTTTGCCGCCGCGTACGACGCACTCCAGAGATCGCCACGATGCCTCTCTTGGTTATTTCATCCTTGGGGGCGGTATCGGATAAGCCCGAATCTTTTTGGGCTGCTGGGCTTCGAGCCGATGATTTTCTCTCCAAACCCTTTGAACCTCTTGCTTTGCTGGGGCGAGTGGAGTACCTGCTACGGCGTACGTCGTACCTTTCCCAGAATAACCGGAAAGAAGAGTTTGAAAAAAGTCGAGCTGCTGAAATCCCTGTTCATCAGCCGCCTCCGGAGTGGAAAGAAGACCCTGCCGAAGTGGTGCGACTCTTTGTCGAAAGCTGGAATCGCGGAGATTTCTTGTCCGAATTTGAGACGTTGGCTGATGAGATGATTGGGGGCATCAGCCGCGACGAGTATATCAATCGGCGTATGCGCGTTTTCCAAGCCGCAGCAAGTAATCGCCACGAGCAGCATGTGCTGGATCTTTTTGTCAAAGTGAGCCACATGATGGCTGCAGTTGATTGCTTGCGCGAAGATATTACAGGCGGCACGAGGGTAGCAAAGCACGAGCGATACCTGCTTCGAAAAACATCGGATGGCTGGAAAATTGTGAGTGTGCGTAGTAAGCCTATCTCGAAGGCAGATGCGTAGGTTTTTCGCCCATGCTGAGCGTATTGTCCCCTAAATAATCGTATTGGGGGGAATGACAGCATTCTTTAAGACCACGATAATGCCATCCCGAATACAGGCGTGTTGGCCATTCGCCTGTTTCACCCCCGCAGCGTTTACAATCTGGCAATTGTCCCCGATGCGCACATTCTTGTCAATAATTGCATTGCGAATCGTACAGTTGGAACCAATACCGAGGGGAACCACAGCTTCCGAGTCGGTACGTTCTATAAAATCGGCGCCCATGATGATAGAATTCTCTATTACTGTGCCGCCACGAATCACCGACCGTATGCCCACGATGCTATTGCGGATAGTTGCATTGTCTATAAAGCAGCCCTCAGCGATCAGAGCCTTTTCAATGGTCGAATTATTGACCTTTGAGCATGGCAAAAGCCTAGCGTGGGAGAAAATTGGATAATCAGGGTCATGAAAGTCAAAAGGTGGATTGTCTTGGAGGAGATCGAGATTCGCTTGGTAAAAATTGCGGACCGTACCGATATCCTCCCAGTAACCGTGGAAAAGATGGGCAAAAACTTTATAGTGATCGAGTGCCCACGGAATGATCTGTTTTCCGAAGTCGTGGGAGGGATTTTCAGAAAGGACTTCGGGCAACACGTTGCGCTTGAAGAGATATGTTCCCATTGACGCAAGCCAAGCACAGCTACTGTCTGCCGCTAGTCCCGCTTTCTCTTGGGCTTGGCTCGGCATCCGCAGTTTAGGAAGTTCTTCGGGCACTGGTTTCTCGCGAAACCACCGGATGCGTCGTGTCTCATCGATGCCCACTATTCCCAACTGAGGCGCCTGTTCCTCCGAAACCATTTTGCAGCTAATAGAAATGTCGGCGTCATCGGCAATATGGTCGGCAATCATTGCTTGGAAATTTTGTCTGTACAGTGCGTCACCCGAGAGGATGAGGAAATGGGTGACTTTATCGTCCATGATGTGTCGGAGCTGTCGGCGGACGGCATCTGCTGTGCCCTGGAACCAATGCTCAGTTTCTACCGTTTGTTCGGCAGCAAGGATCTCCACAAAACCGCCACTGAAATCGTCAAAACGGTAGGTTTTCGAAATATGACGGTTGAGGGAAGCAGAATTGAATTGGGTGAGCACATAGATTTTTCGGATGCCCGAGTTAATACAGTTGCTTACAGCAACGTCGATGAGTCTATATTTCCCTGCGAGCGGCACAGCTGGTTTGGATCGATATCGGGTGAGGGGATCAAGACGAGTGCCGCGTCCTCCCCCTAAAATTACAGCTGTGATGTTAAACTTTTCTGGATTCATGGCCGAATAGTTCCTTTCTCCCAGAGCATGCGGTAAAGGCTTTCAGTGCGTTTGACCATCGCGTCGATGCTAAAAGCCTCAACGGTTTGTAGCGCTTTGACACCGATAGAGGCACGAAGTTGAGGATCTTTTATCAGGCGCCGCAGGATGCGTACAAATTCGTGAGCCTTGGGTTGGAGCGATCCCTGCAAAGTGGTCATCTCAATTACGTAACCGTTAAGGCCATGGTCGATAATTTCTCGAATGCCACCAACGTCGCTTGCTACGACGGGTAGCCCACACGCCATCGATTCCAACACAGTATTGGAAAAGCCTTCTTTTGAAGAAGGCAGGATACTTATGTCACTGGCGGCAAGAATGCGGGGAATGTCTTCTCGAGTGCCAAGAAAGATAATGTGATTCTCGAGTCCACGAGCCCGAGTTAATTCTCGAAGAGCTGCTTCCTCTGGACCACTGCCAACAAAGACGAAGAACGTCTGCGAATTGTCTCGGAGAAGTTCGGATGCGTTTTCTATGACAAAACGGTGATTTTTTTGCCGAACCAGTCGCGCGACCATTGTGATTATAACAGCTTCTTCGGGCCACGAAAGTTCCTTTCGGATCAGTCTCCACTCTTCGAGAGAAACTGGATGGAATTCATTCGTGTCGACTCCATTGTGAAGCGTCATTATCTTCTCTGGTGGGAGTCTCAGATGCTGGATAACGTTTTTGCGCACAGCATGCGAAACGGCAAGGTTGAGATCTCTTTTCCGGGCTAGCCACTGATCTAGCCTTAGCTGACGCCACGATTCCCACGTGTCGACGTTATGGTAATGACCGATAACTCGGAGGTGCGGATTGAAGAACTTGAGAATAGTTGCTGGCGTATTCGCTCGATACATGTGGGAGTGAACAATATCTATGTTCAGGCGCTTTACGAGTCGCTGTAGTCGCCAGAGCCCAAATGGGTCGAGGCGACTTCGGAAGGGGATCACTTCAACCGGGATCCCTATTTCTTCCAGCTTGTCAGCCAGGATGCCTCGCTCGCGCAAGCAACACACAAAGGGGTCAAAGGAGTTTCGATCAAGGCGCGACAGAACAGAAACAATTTTTTTCTCGATTCCTCCCGTGGGAAGCCACGTGATAAGCCTGAGCACTCGCAGTTTTCTCATAGGCCGCTAGTCACCTCATCGGTCGAAGCACCTTGAGTTCCCAATGCCCGCTGAGAGGAGTGAGAATAATCGATTTCGCTAATGATTCTTCGAAGACCCGTCACATCGACCGTGATGGTAACGGAGTCCCTTCCCTTGCGACTCTCAATCTTTATCGCTATTCCTGCTTGTTTGGCTTGGGGCGTCACTCCGAGCCCTTCCAGCAGTTTGGCTGCATCAGCAAATCGTTGCAGAGCATCTGGCCGCTCAAAATAGAACGTTGAGGTGCATACAACATGGTCGGATGATTTCAAATCGCAAGACACTTTGAGCGCCAAAAAATCAGCGGGGTCAACGGAGTGCTTTGCGAGTGTCTCACGAATACGCTCCCATACCTGTTTTTGCTGGAGTGACGCGAAAAGTGTCTCAAAAAAAGATGAAATGATATTATTCTCATTCGTGAGAATGAATGCGAGATCTTCCCCCGGTTCAGGTCGATCTGTGTGCAGTTCGCCGTAGTATGTCATGAATCGTTCGCTGGGGGACATGGGCGATGTCTTGTCTTCCTGTCCCGCGACAAACTTGATAAGAGCTTCGGAGTTACTAACCAACAGGTTTTGTGGGGCGAGGGCGAGATCGATTGTTTCTTTATCCTTTTTAGCCCCAAAGCGGTAGAGAGAAAGGTACGCATTTTCCTGGGTGGGACGGATCTCGAGCGATTGAATGAAGGAGCGGCAAAGCAGATAGCCGAAGAAATGCCTGAACTGACCGATGAGGACAAATTTCAACTCCGAGGATTTCTCCTCGTTTTCGATGTACACGTAAATGGGCGGATAAAATATCCAGTCCGGACTTTGGCGAGCTAGAAGCATTGCAGAGCGCAACGCTCGACGTTCATTCTCGTTCAGTGTTTTCCCCACTTTTTCTTCAACTTGGTTCGCAAGAAAGCTAAACAGATCAGCAAAACCAGTATCGGCTGTTGAGAGACGCAAAACCCCAAAACCACGCGTTTGCGGGCGTAACCATCGAGCAGGAGAAGCCAGGGGGTAGGGTTTCAATGCAAAGTAGGTGAAGGCAAGCGTGGTAAGGGTGAGAGCAAGAAGAAAAGAAAGACAGCCGCATGTACATCCCCAACGCCGTTGCCGATGGGTATTCTCTTCTACGGAAGTTAGAGTTTCTTTGTTCGATGCCATAGAGTTCGACGCTGAGTTTCTGATGTGCTGAGCAGATGTAAAGCGAAAACAAGACTTTCCCAGGACCAAGAGTGAGAAACGAGAATGCCCACTCACAGATGAGGACAAAAAAAGAAAAACCGGACGAGAAGCTTTTCGCTCTCTCGTCCGGTCATGTTACGTAGTGTTTCGCGTGAAGCGAAATGCTTACTGCTTTACGCGATAGACGTCACCCGGGCTGACCGTTCCATTGGTCGGGTCATAGGTGAACGCCTTGTTCTGGGCACCACCGATGCCACACTGAAGAGCGAGGCTCGGCTGGGAAACGCGGACATCATACAGAGTTTCGACAGCGTTTGTGCCAACCGCATTGTTTCCGAGGTTGGTTCCCTGGCTCTCGTCGGTGTCTGGACCAGGGCTCCAGAGGATCCAGCCATTCGCGTTCGCGAAGTAGCAGAAGGTCGAACCCTTCGTGTCCGCAAACGGATCGGCCGGATAGCTGGTGATGTAGCCGATTGGTGTCGTCAGCTGCGCCATCTGCGTTAAGCCTTTGGTCGCAAACGAGAACACGTTCGCCAGCTTCGGACTGGTGTTATTCGGGTTTGCGTATTTGTTGATGTTCCCGGTACCGGTCGGGTTCACGGGAACTGTATCATTGGGGAAGGCACAGCTCCCACTGCCCTCACGTGCAGCTGCCGGATACAGGTTGTTATCAACGAAGTACGACTCGATGGCCGTGGCCAAAGAGCGCTGATCCGACTTCGCACGAGAGACTTTCGAACGTACCTGGGCCTCCAGGAAGTTCGGTACTGCGATGGCAGCGAGGATGGCGATGATCGCGACGACGATCAACAGCTCGATTAGGGTAAAGCCTTTCTTCACAACAATTCCCTCCTTTCTGGGAAACATTTTTTGTCGGGATTTCCCCGAATTCTACAGCCTTTTCTGGACCCGTATTTTAGGGCTGTCAACCCCAAAAATCACATTTTTGAGAGAAAAAAGACAACCAACATAATAAGCGCCAGAACGCCCAGCAGTTTTCCGCCCCTTCGCAGCGATTGGCGCACCAACGTGCGAGGACACGAAAAAGGATCACGGGCAATGCTGTAAACACTTGCGACGACAACAGTGAGGAAAATCAGCGACACAACAAAGTGCAAGCCAGGCAATGTGTTCATAAACAATCCCCCGACGCACCAATTTGCACGACATCGCCCCGTTTCTTACCATAAAAATGGTCGTAAGTACTCGTGAGGACGAAGTAATTCAATCCTCCAGCGACAAGAAGATAAAAAGACCCGAGATCAGCCCAGCAGTATGACTCGTCGTAGGGAAAAATCGCGAAAGCTCTGCCCAAAAACTCCGGCAAAAGACTCAGGAGAGCAGCCAAGCCGTTGAACAGCTGAGTAAAAAATGTCAACAACGCAACAACGTTGAACCCTTCGTGGGTAACACGAAACTCGGGGAGCAACACGCTCCCGCGAAGCAAACTCCCGATGAGAAACGTCAGTTCAATAGCTCCAAAAACAAAGAGCCCTTTCCACCGCAAGCCATGGTAATAGTAACCATAGCCGGGGATCAGCCAACTTATCACTAACACGAACCACTTGGATCTTTGCTTTCTCGCTCGCATTGTGCTCTCGAACGGTTACCTTATTGTTTGAAAAGAGTTCTATGAGAAATTTTATGCATACATTGGTCTTCGGTGCATGGGTGTCAATTCTTGTTATTGCGACCGCATATTTCTGCGGGGGCTGCCGAGATCTCCCGAAAACGTCCCGCCCAAGCGATGTTTCACGAATCACGCCTTTCGATGGGAAAGAAAAAGCGCATATTCCCTTGAAGGGCGCTCGATCCATTACTTTCGACGGAACAAAGGCGTTTGTGTGCCAGAATTTTTCCGGACTCTCAGTCCTCGATATCTCTTCTCCCGAAACCCCCAAACTCGTCCGTCACTATCCACCTGAAATTCTCCAACCGCTTCATGCAGAGATAATGCCAGAGCATGTTCTTGTGGCTGCAGATCGCTTTCGTGGGCTTGCGCTTTTTGATGTGTCTCAGCCAGACAATCCGACGACGCTCTCTGTTCTAGCGACTCCGGGGATTGCAACGCGGGTGCATCTTTTTCGCTCTCAAGAAAAACCCTATGTGGGTGTTGCATGCGGTGGTGCGGGTTTTATCGTTGCCGATATGTCAGATGTGACTTCCCCCACGATCGTCGGACAGTTTTCTCTCGGGACAGATTATGTCTCTGATATGTATGTGACTAAGTCGCTTGCGTTTATCGCCAACAATAATGATGGGGGGCTCGAGCTCTTCGATCTTTCATCACCGCGCATACCCCGACCTCTCATGCGTGTATCGCTGCGTGGCTATTGCGTTTCCCTTGACGTCCAATATCCTCTCCTAGCCGTTGCCTATCGCACGGGTGGGGCAGCTCTGTTAAAGATTGAAAGAGACGCCAGGAGCAGCACGCCCTCACTCACCCTTCTCTCGCGAGTGAGTACATTTCCCGATTACGTTCATCACGTTCGTTTTATCCCACCGAGATGGCTCGCCGCAGCGAACAACGCTCGCGGTGTTCAGTTCTATGACATTTCAGACCCCAGAACACCGGTTTTTGTTAATTCATGGGAAGGAGAAGGTGAAGCCGTCTTCGTGGGAATTCACGAAGGGTATCTTTATGTATGCGCGTGGGATGGTGGTGTAAGCATAATAAAATTATAACATTATAAACTATTCTGTAAGTGGTTTGACGATAATGCGACTGACACAGGTAACATTGAGTAACAAAAGCGTAGTGTTTATTCTTTTCACCGCAGCATTACTTACTGCGATCGGTTTCTTCATCCCGGTTCAGGGTTTTTGGGTCACAGACTGCGGCATGCGCTACCTCCAGCTCATCAACATTCTCGACAGACACCATTTCGGAGGTTTTTGGCTCGATTATCCACTCAGCAACGAAGACCCGAATTACGAACTTTTGCCAATGGGGCGCATCCAGACATTTGTGCATAATGGCCGCCTCTTTGCACAATATCCACCATGGTTCAATTATGTCTGCGCTCCCTTCTACGCTGTTCTAGGAAAAGTAGGGCTACGGGTGTTGCCACTCGTGGCAGCTTTTTTGCTCCTCTGGAGCACTTACGCTACGGCACGTTTTCTTGGCCATTCTCGTCCTGGGCTGGCAACCCTGGGTGTGCTTTTTGCCACACCGATTTTTCCTTACGTTTACATCTATTGGGATCTTATTCCAGCGTTGGCTTTTGCTGTGACGGGCCAGTATTTCTTTTTGCAGGCAGTGCGCTGCGAGAGCTTTAGAGATGCAGTTCTCTCAAGTTTCTTTTTATGGCTAGCATTCGTGATGCGAGAGGAATACCTTTTGTGGACTGCAGGTTTCTTCGCCGCAGCCCTTGGCCTCCGTTTTCCCATCCGTTTGCTCATAACAACCGCGGTTTTGTTCTTTACGGGAGCACTCATCGTCATGGCCGTAAACATGCATTTTATCGGATCGCCCCTTTTCTTCCGCGCTATTACAGGACGCAGTACTGTGTGGGATTATACGTGGAGTCTGTCGTCCCGCGGATGGGTTGCCTATCGTTATATGGCTACCGTCACGGGAGAAGTGTTCCGCGATTGCGGTATATTCGTCGCTCTGTGTGGCCTCGCCTTTCTCCCGCTTGCTCAACGTCCAGTGCATCAGCTTGCATTGTGCCTTGCTGCTTTTATTGCTGCCCTTTATGTGAGGACCATCTCGTGGGATTTTTCGAAGCCCGTTGTAACCTCATTTCTTGTGAACAGTTTTGCTTCGGCTTCTCCGATTGCCTTTTTGGGGTTGCGTCTTTGGCAGACTCCCATGCGCAACAGCGAAGGTGCTGGCGAATCTCGGTGGCTGCAATTACTCTGTCTCACGGCGACCATTTTCTTGGGGATAACGCTCTGGCTCAGCATCCCGAACTCGGCTGTAGGGCTCAATTTCGGTCCGCGACTGCTTTTGCCCGTATATCCCGCTTTTATGCTGGGGGCAGCCACGGTGGTTGAATCGGTATGGAGACAGAGATTCGTCCCCCTTGTGAAGTACTCGTGTTTTGTGCTTTGCGGTCTCGTTATTCTTGGAGTTTTTGATAGCCTGTTTTACCTTGTTCGCCTGAGTATACAACAATTTCAGATCGAGCGCATGCGTGTCGCAATGGAGTCGACAGAACCACATCGAGCTATTCTCACCGAGAAAGAGTGGCTTGCGACGATGTTACCTGAACTGTTTTATCAGCGTCCCATTATGGCTGCGTGGGATGCACAACGTGGTATGCGCGCTCTCGATGTGGCAAAAAAGCTCTCTCCGGAAGGAGTTCTTGTGGTTACGAGCAAATCGAGTCCTCCTCGTTGGCTGTCTCAAGCGAAGAACATCGAGCAAATCGATATTGCGTCCAAAGTCAAATTCGTCGACACAGCTTTCTCCTTTTACCTTTTCCGAGCTAGTATTGAGTAACGGAATCTGGGTTTTTTCGGAAGCTTGCCAATGGTACATATATTGCTTATAAAGGCCTCGGATGAGCTGGAGAAAAACGAGTAGCTCAGTTGTAAGTGGGCGGTCTATGCCGTGAGCAATGAACGGGAAATATTATTATGAGGCTTGATACTCGCGTTGCAAGCAGTGCTTCTCCGCATTTCCAGATTCCATGGAAAGCGTTAGGGCTTTTGGTCATAATTGCGGGGATCTGGGGGTATGTGGCATACAAATATGTACAGTACCGTGTTCCAAATCGCACAGTCGCTGCCGTTCGACCTAGCAGGCAGCAACCCCGAAAGACCTTGGCAGCGAAGGATGCCAAGGGCGATATCGTGAAAGAATTCGGCAAGGAGCTCGAGCTCTCACCTGAGCAGCAAGAGCAACTAGGAAAGATTGCTGCTACGACGACGTCTCCTCGCGAAATGCGGCGGGCTGCGCTAAAGATTCTCTCTCCCGAGCAACGCCAAAAACTGGCGGAGAAACAAAAGGAACTCGCTCGCCAGCGAGCAGAAGCGAAAAAGCAGCGAGAAGAAAGGATGCGCAAATATTACGGCAACGACGTCGAATACGCGCGCCAAGCAAATAAGGCTATCGCCGAACAGCGAGCTGCACGCCTCGCGGCCAATCAGCAACGAACGTCGGCGACGCTTACAGAATCTCGCAGAAATAATCCATAGGTGAGGTGCGCGGGGTTCATGAAGACTCTCCTCGATCGGCTCGCCAGACATGATTGCGGTCGTGGCTTCACCCTCATAGAACTTCTTGTTGTTGTTGCCATTTTATCTATTTTGGCGGCGATTGCCATTCCGAATTTCCTCGAAGCTCAGACGAGAAGCAAAGTGGCAGTTGCCAAAAACGACATGCGAACCATTGCAACTGCTCTCGAAGTATACCATATAGACAACAACCGCTATCCCGAGACTTATCTTACTCCGCGTTGGAAGAGATTCGAGTGCCTCACAACACCTGTTGCATATATCACTCGAGTTCCGCGTGATCCATTTGAAATGCGCAACGATCTCGACAATACGATCGATTGGGAGCCACGCCATTTTGCGTATAAAATGGGAGCGACGCCGCTGCAGACCCCTCAGCGCTACGCCATCAGCTCAAATGGTCCCGATCTGGACGAAGATTCTGTCCCCATCAAAGCTTACCCGGGGTTTAGTTGGGAAGTATTTACCGGCCAAGACCCTGATTTTGACTATATGATCTATGATCCCACGAATGGTACGGTCAGCAACGGCGACATCTGGCGTGTGAGTGATTTTCACCTCTAGTGTTTTGTGATTGGTGGGATTCAAGCACCGTCTCTCCGATTTTTCTTCTTTATTTTCATCTTTGATAGTTCCCTAACTTTGTACCGAACAAGAATGGCACGGCTAATTGTTGAATCAGGTAATGATGCGGGGATGGTGTATCCTCTCGGGAACTCCGCTGTCACAGTGGGGCGGAGTGCGTCGTGTGATGTGCAAATCATCGACAAGCGAGTTAGTCGTCACCATGCTGTCATCCAGCCTCAGCGTCATGGCTATGTCATTGAAGATCTCGGAAGTAAGAATGGCACCTACGTAAACAATAAGCCGCTTGTGGGACGCTGCCAGCTCCGCAATGGCGATCGCATCCAGATAGGCGATTGCGAACTTGTCTTTGAGTTGGATGCCGATGAGCCGAGTCAGGCAGGGCAGGATGGAAAAACGTCGAGTGGGGTTAAGCTGGATGACCCTGACGGAATGCCCTCGAGCGGCAAAATAGTTGTAGAGTCAGCAAGCAAGCTTGTGGAACCTGAGCTTCGGTTCCAACGAGAGGGGCTCCGCGATCCGTTTGAACGTTTGAAAGTTCTTTACAGGGTTACGGAGTCTATCCGGTCTATTCTCGATCCTGATGAGCTTCTCCACAGGCTTATGGATATTATTTGGGAGATAGCGACTCCGCACCGGGGGATTGTGCTGCTCAAAGACCTCGAAGAGGGGACACTCGAACCGGTTGTTGTTCGTGTCCGTGAAACTGCGAGTGATGAGATTCATATCAGTCGAGGAATTGTCGAGCGGTGTATGGCTGAGCAGGTGGCTATTCTCGTTTCGGATGCCCCCTCCGATGTTCGCTTCGCAGCCAATGAGAGCGTTATTCAAGGACGAATTCGATCTGCGATTTGTGTTCCTCTCGTCGCGAAATCTCATGTGTTGGGTGTGCTTTACATCGATTCTCAAGTTCCCGGTGAGGTTTACTATACAGAGGAGGATCTTGAGCTCCTAAAGGGCATCGCAACCCAGGCAGCACTTGCTATCGAAAATGCTCGGCTGTACCAGCAACTGATCGAGCGACAGAAGCTTGAAAAAGAGCTCGAACTGGCAAGGTCCATCCAAATAAATCTCCTTCCAAGGAAACCACCAGAAGTGAAGGGGGGCTCTTTTGCTGCGCTGAGTGTGCCGGCGCGCAAGGTTGGTGGAGACTATTATGATTACCTCGAGCTGAGCGATGGCCGAATTGCTCTTGTCGTGGCTGATGTAAGTGGGAAGGGACTTCCCGCTGCTATTCTGACGGCTACTATCAGAGCATCTGTTCGCATGGAAACGCATGTTCGTCCCGAGATGTCCGTGAGAGATCTCATGAGCGCGGTCAATACGTGGGCGTGTAAAGATTCCTCCAACAACATGTTCGTTACGATGTTTTTTGCTGTCTTTGATCCTGTAAAAAGGACACTTGAATACTCAAACGCTGGGCACATACCACCCCTTCTTTTCAAACCGGACGGAAGTTATCAACAACTCCAACGTGGTGGCTGTTTCTTGGGAATAATGGAATTTGTTGATTATGAGAGCGAAACGCTAGAGGTTGAAACAGGGGATACCCTCGTTGTTTTTACGGATGGAGTTACTGACACCCATAATGAGCAAAAGCAGGTGCTCGGGCTTGATAGGCTCATAACCACAATTCAGGAGAACCTTCATCTCTCTGCCGAAGAACTCAAAGATGAAATCTATGAGGCTACGCTCATGTTTCGCGGGGCAGAAGAGCAATTCGATGACATCACTATAGTAGTCGCTCGCTTCTAAAACGAACGCCGGTCAATGCACATAAGTGACTAGTCCGAGAACAGCGAGGAGCATGCCAATAAGGCGCGGAAACCAACGGAGAAGTGGGCTTCCAATGAGTGCTAGTGTCCCGTTACTTCCGAGCGCAAATCGTGGCAAGAAGTAGGAAGATAGGAACACGAGGCTTCCCAATCCCATGATGAAAAGACTGCCAATCTGCTGAGCTGTCATCTTTCGACCCTCTCCATTCTTCTTCCTCACTGTTTCTGACAAAGATTCTCCTGGGAAAGTTCCTCATTGGTGTCCTCCTCACGGCCTGCCTCTGGGAAAACAGCAAGAAAGCGGAGATTAGAGAAAAAACGCTCGACATTTTGTTCGGCCGCCGGAAATAATACATTGATAGAATGCGAAAAGCCAACTCTCCGCTTATTAGTATCTGCCTCGCTACTTACAATCGCCTGTCTTTACTCGCTCGAGCTATTGACTCAGTTCTTCGCCAGACCTATCCTCAGTGGCAATTGATCATTGTCGATGACGGTTCAACCGACGGGACTCCTGCTCTCCTCGATAGTTACTGCAGTAAAGATAGTCGAATCGTCACCGTGAGGCAATCGAACCACGGGCTCGTTCATGCTCGGAACCGAGCCGCAAGTCTTGCGAAGGGAACGTGGGTTACTTTCCTCGATTCCGACGACGAGTATCTTGCTGAGCATTTGGAAATGCGTGTAGCGTACTTTTCCCGGAACCCGAGTGCAGAGTTTGTGCATGGTGGGATCGTAGTAAAGGGAATAGAAACAACAGTTCCAGACATTCACGATCCTTCGCGGCGCATTCCCATTGATGATTGTTTCGTTGGTGGGACGTTTTTCATCCGACGGGAACTTTTTAGAAGGCTAGGGGGATTTCGCCAACCGGATTTTGGATGTGATTTTGATTTGGCTCAGCGTGCAATGCAATTGACAAAAATCCATAAGGTTGATTTTCCAACCTATGTCTATCATCGCGATGTTCCAGATAGTATGTGTTCTCGACTAGCGGAAAAAGCTAATGATACAGCAGGCCAACATTGACGCTAGGAGTTGAGTTTGGCTGGTAACCTCAATAGAAAGCGGGACGTTGCATTTACTCTCCTTACGCTGCTTGCAGCGATTGTAAACACTGCCGCAGCATTTCTTAATTATGTGATCTGGAGCGATGGGCTTGTCGCTCATGATTTATACAACGCCCTCATAGAGACGGGGAGTATTGCCTCAGCTGCCATTGCGTTTTTTGCGATTGGCCTGACAGCATTGACTTACATCTTGGGATTAGATCCTGACCGAAAAGCACGCCCACGCCTTCGGACGTGGTTGTTGGCGACAACTTTCTTTCTTTTTGTTGCCGGTTATGTGACCGGAAAGGCACAGGTTGCTCCCGACAACGTTCTTATCTGGGCTCTCGTGGGAATTAGCTGTGCACTGCTGGGGGGCGTATGGCTTTGGCTTGAGAAAGTTGTCGGTAAGCTGTCGCTTCAGTTTGCCGATGCAGCGCTGAAAAATGCTCCCGCTACCGTCGCGTATTGGTGGGCTCGGTTGGGGCTGATGCTCTGTCCGTCTCATCGCAGAGGACAAAACTTCCTCGCGTTAGCGCTTGCCAGGCTCGGGCGATGTGACGGAGCTGAACATTTTATGCTTCAAGCCTATGAGGATGGAGAAAGAGACGCTGACCTATGCAACGCACTCGGCCATTTCGCTGAGTGCAAAGGCGATCTCGAGCGGGCAGCAGGCTATTATGAGGAGGCTTATCACCTCGCGCCTTCAGCAACACTTTTCCGTAAGCTTATTTCACTATGGGAACAGTCCGGGAATAAACGCAAAGCGTTAGATGCTTTGCTGAAGCTCCCATCCGAGGAGCGTCGACACTGGTCCGACCACATACGTGAGCTCATGTTTGAGGTGGGGGATGTTGCTGAGATCCGTGCACTGTGTCGCGAGTTCGAACATGACGGGCCTCCATTTAAGAGAGCAAAAGAAGCCTACTATCGGTTGCTTTCGAGACATCCTGACGACATCGCAACTATCGAGGCTGTTGTCGAGCTTTGCCGTCGGACGAACGAGCAAGAAGAGCAAAAACATCTCCTCAAGCGGCTCGTTGACCTCTGTCCTACCAATCCCGAGTACAGACGCCAGCTCATCGAGCTGTGCCGATGGCAAGGAAGAGCAGATGAGGTTTTGCTCCAACTCGATGCACTTGTGGACTCAGGATACGCGACAAAAGAGGAGAAGCTCGAAGCTGCAAATGAGCATTTCTCTCTCGCTGACTACGAGTGTGTGGAAAAGATTATCCGTGGTGCCCCTGACCTGCGCGGCTCCATGGAAGCCGCATGTCTTCTCGCGAGTTCATACTTTGAAGCTGGCAGAATCGACGACGCACAGACTGAGATCCAGCGTGCCAAGACGCTTCGCGAGGATCAGTCCCCCGAGATTCGGGGCAAGATCACAAGCCTCGAAACGCGTATTCAAAACCTTCTCCGTGAGAGAGAACTGGAAGCGCTCGCCCAGGAGGTGGCTCGCCGACCCGACGATCTCGATTTGAAATTTCGGTACTTCAGTTTACTCGTCGCTAACGGAAGCGCTGACAAAGTTGTTGTGGCGCTAGAAGACCTCCTTCAACAACACCCTGAGCTTCGAGAGCGAATTGAAAAAGAAATTCATTCAATGATAAGCCAGCATGGACGGAATTTCCGTCTCATGAGCTATCTCAGTGATCTTTACTTGCGGGAAAAACAGTGGGATAAGGTGTACGACATTTATGTCGAAATGGCAGCTGATACAATACACGGTCCCAAGTTGATTCACGAGGGAGCACAAAAAATCCTCAAAGAGAACCCAGCTCATCACCGTTCTCTCCTTTTTCTTGCGAAACAAGCCGCAGAGGCAGGACGCGATCAGTCTGCCCTCGATTACCTCGAAAGATATTATCAAGCACAAGGGGAGCCTACGCCCGATATTCTTCGCCTTGAGTTTCAGTTGCTCATGCGCACGGGGCAGAAAGAACGTGCTGTTGAAGTTGGGCAGAAACTACTTCAGAGTGCTCCTGCTGACAAAGATCTTCTAGTTGCTTTGGCACAATTTGCCGCTGAGGCAGGAAAGTACGCCGACGCACTTGTCTACCTCAATCGTGCTTTGGTCCTTACTCCTCACGATGATGAGCTGCGCAAGTTAGCCAATGAATACGAAGAGAAAAAGCGAAGAGCTCGCATTCGTGAACTTCTGAATTCTCTTACCAATGATAAAGACAAGGATGGCTCTGCGCACATGGAACTAGGGGACCTCTATCACGATTTCGGGCAGTTGAACGAGGCTATTGTGGAGTATCAGAAAGCTGCTCGTTCACAAGAGTTTGCGAATCTTGCCTACGCAAAGCTTGGCTATGTCCTCGCTACAAAAGGGTTGTATGGGGAGGCGCAAGAAATGCTCGATAACGTACAGCTTCGAGACGACCAGCCGGCTGAAGAATCGGGGAAATTGAAAGCACTACTTTACCGCGCTGCTGTCCTCATGGAAAACGATAGCGAATTCGATAAAGCTTCTGCCATCTACAAGCGAATTTTTCTTGTCGATGCAGGCTACCGTGATGTAGTCGAAAAAATAGAGAAGCTGCAGCATTTGAAGAGAAAGTAACGCTCGTGCAGGGGTGAGCTAGAAGGGCGAGAAGCTGGAGTTTCCCGAGTAGTATTGCGGTCGCGGGTACAGATAGCGCGTTGAATTCCGAATGTTTCGAGGACGATCAACAGCAGATGAAGCTGTGTGGGACATATGTGGGTTATTCTTGGTTGGTTGCCCTGCTGTGTTGCTATCTCAGCGTCGGGCAGTTGGTGGCCTGGGGGCAATCTTTACCGCCCGCCAATTCCACGCCTGTCGCTCTCGATGAAGTTGAAAGGCAGCGCATCATCACCGCAAAAATCGAGGTCATCCGCAAAGCATTTGTGGAAGGTAACTATGGGCTAGTTCTAAAGGAATGTGCGGAGGCGGAACGGGTCGATCCGTCGAACAAAAGTATTCAACTGTACAAAGATTGGGCTAATAGCAAAATTCAATCGAAGACCGTTATAGAGCAAGCTGATGTTGACAGAGCCGAAGTGCCTACTGCCGCCATGCCCCAAACGAGTTCCCATTCACCTGTGTTGAAACCGACTAGGCAAGAGGCCACTCCTTTCCCGACAAATACTCCTGCCGTCCCACAGCGTGCCGCGCCGGAGGCTTCCTCCCCGGCTCCATCTGCTCAACCCTGGGGCAAGTTACTCGTGGGTGTGGTGGGTATTTTGATAATCGCCGCTGGGGGCTCAGGTGTCGCTGTGATGCTCAGACGGCGGAAGGAAAAGGTGCTGCCTACGGAGAGCACTGCACCCGCTGAAAAGAAAGTCCCGGAAGAGACGAGTTCTTTGTCAGCGGAGAGGGACTCGTTGAGTAAGCAGATTTCCACTTCTCCCGGAGGGGGCACGCCAGCTATCGGGATGGGTATTCATACATCTGGTCTGGGCACTCCCTCCTTCGGTGGGCTTCAAACGCCTGTGTCATCAGTCTCTCTCAAAAAGGGAGTTGAGGATGTCGTTGCAGAGCAACGCACCGATGACGTGGAAACTGTGAAAAATGATCTGGCCGTATCGTCTGAGAACGTTTCGCCACCCCCCTTGCTTGGAAGTGAGGAACAATGGACTCCTCCAAGTTTGGAACCACCGAGCCCTTCTATCGTGTCTTCGGACAAATCTGACGAACCTTTGAGTTTCGCCTCTTTCGATGAGATTGGGATCAACATTCCGCTTCCCGAAGAGGAGACTATATCGAAAGAGGTTACTGAGACTCCTCCACGAGCTTATACCGCTTCACTGGAAGATAGTCGCATTGTAATAACTCCAGCCCCTGGGAAAAGTGATTCCGAGAAATTGGTCCGAGAGGATAGAGAGGCTCCCTCGAAAGAAGGTGCCTCTTTATCTGGTGCAGGGGCGGAAAGTGACACGGATCTACCTTTCATTAAGCTCGAAGATATCCTTTCAGCCGGAGTATCACCGGCTCAGCCACATGAGGTCGTAGTAGAAAAAGCCCAAGAGCTTTCGGCCGCGCTAGAAGGCGTCCCACACGTGTCGTCGCTCCCCGACGAACCTAGCTCAAAAGTGGCTCCTGAAGGAATGGAATCACTGAGTCTGGAACTAGCCGATGGGGAGTTGGATGGTCTCACCGTATCGGATATCGTGTCTGCTTCCGATGAAAAACGGCAGCCGCAATTGGACAAAGAAGAAAAGACGCCTCACGATACCACTATCGTTCTCAGTGGTGAAGAGAGAGAATCCAATCCCACTAGGGAGGATGAAAACCTCGGGGAAACCAAAACGTTGGTTGTGGGGGGACGTCCAGATGGAGTTGCGGATGCCTTCGCCGAGACGAAAGTTATGGAAATTCCTCCACGCAGAGGCGCCCCGACATCCGAGCAGCCTTCTCCGAGTTCTCCATCAGGAGGCTCGGACTCTGAGGAGCGCAAAGAGGTGGCCCCTTCAGATACCCAAGAGAAACTTGATCCACAAGCTGAACGTATGTTTCGCGAACAGTATGAGCGAGGCTTGCGCGCACTCGAAGAACAGAATTTCAAACAGGCCGTCCACTTTCTTTCTATTGCTGCAGCAATCCGCCCCTCTCATGGAGAAGTGCGGGAAAAGCTGAGATTGGCTCGCGAAAGAAAACGCCAGCAGGAAACTGGCAAATCTTCGTGATCTTTTATAGGGCGGTGCAAGAGTAGGCTCGTCTTGTTTTCTTGACCTTAGCGCAACTGAACGCCATGAGTAGATCCGAAATGAATCAAGTAGCCTCGCGAATACGCATCCTTGTGGTAGATGACGATCCTGACGTCCGCCTTATCGTACGACACTCACTTGCCGACCTCTTCGAAGTCGTAACCGCTAATAGTGGCGTCGAAGCCTTGGAATATCTCGACGAGTACGAGCCAGATCTCATCATTATGGACGTATCGATGCCCGTCCTCAGTGGTTTTGACACGGCACGCGCTGTCAAAAAAGATGCCCAATTTGCTCGTGTTCCCATTCTTTTTCTCACAGGCCGGACAGATAACGCTGCCGTGCGTGAAGCCATGTTGGCAGGGGGAGAGTATTACTTGGCAAAGCCGTTCGACCCCCAAGCGCTCTTACAAACAGTGCAGACTATCGTAGAAAATCGGAAGCTAGTCGCAGGGATAAAGCGCCACTCGGTCGACGAACTTGAAAAGGTGATCAATCAGGCAAGGAAGCCTGAAAATGCCCGTGATGAAGACTCCAACGCTCGCGGTTCTGCACCGCGGATCGAGTTTAAAGCTCGGTCAGCGACCCCTTCGGGCTCCCGCGTGCGGGTTCTCATTGTCGATGATGACCCTGACGTTGTGAATTATGTAAAATCTGTGCTCCGCGACGACTATGAGGTTATCGGTGTGTGTGATTCTGAAGCCGCACCCGCCAAGATAATTGCCTATCAGCCCGATATCCTTTTACTAGATATTGTCATGCCGAAACTCAATGGCTTCCATCTTTCACAGCTCATTCGCATAAATAAGCGTCTGAGAGGCGCCAAAATCGTTTTTGTGTCTTCAAAAAGTGATCCAGAAAGCGTCGGAAAAGCCTTTTCCCTCGGAGCGTGTGAGTATATCGAGAAGCCTTTCACCCCCGAACAACTACGCCGGAGAATAGTGGAAATTACTCGTCAGCCAGATTTCGTTTGTATGCGTAAACGCCTCGATTACGCAGAAATCCTCCGCCGCGAAGGGGAACTCTGAAAAGCTATACTAACTGTTGATGTTTCCTACGGCACAATCTGAGTGCCAATACCTTTGTCCGTGAATATCTCGAGCAGCACAGAGTGCGGCAGGCGGCCGTCGAGAATATGTGTTTTTTTCACCCCGCCTTTGAGTGCATCCAAACACGCTCGTACCTTCGGAATCATTCCGCCATGAATGATACCTTGTTGAATCATCGGCTCTACTTCGCTCATCCGCAAAGAATTTATGAGCGTGGAATCATCGTGTCGATCGCGCAAAATCCCGCGAACATCCGTCAGCAAGACAAATTTATCTGCCTTCACTGCAGCAGCGATGTCCGCAGCCACCGTGTCTGCATTGATGTTGTACGTTTGCCCTTTTTCATCGACGCCGATCGGCGAGATAACAGGGATAATGTCATTCTCCTGGAGTATCCGAATAATCGTGGGATCAATGCGAACAACATCTCCCACAAAACCGATGTCCACCTGCGGCCCTCCGTCGGCCGGTTGATGGAAAAGTTTTTCTGCGAGGATCAGACCCATATCTTTTCCAGTGAGACCACAGGCGCGAACTCCGGCTCGGTTCAGAGCGAGGGTAATTTCGCTATTGATTTTGCCTGCGAGAACCATTTCTGCCACATCGAGTGTCTCAGCATCCGTAACCCGTTGACCAGCTACAAATTGAGGTTCCAGTCCGAGCTTTTTCATTAGCGCAGAGATTTCTGGACCTCCACCGTGAACGACAACTGGTCGCATTCCTACAATAGCCATCAGGGCAAGATCTTGAATAATGCTAGCCTTGAGAGCTGGATCGACCATGGCATGCCCGCCATATTTGACGACGATTGTCGCACCACGAAATCGGTGGATGTAGGGTAAGGCTTCGACAAGAACCTGGGCTCGCTCGATTAGTTTCTCAATCGGTAATGTCCGTAAGTCAACCGGTTCTCCAGTCTGATTCATGCACAACTCCTTCGCTTTTAACGTTTCATGTCGTATCGGGACACCACTGCTTTACCTTTTTTCGGGGCGACTTGTAGATTCAGCAGCAGCCAGTCTTCCGAAAAGCTGCAGTCATTTGGCCAGAATCTGTCGGAGAACAAATTGCAGGATTCCGCCATGCTTGTAATACTCGAGTTCCTTGGATGTATCGATGCGCACCCGAGCTTGAAATTCTTTGGTTGTCCCATTCTCATCGTGGGCGATGATTGTCACCAGCGCACCAGGTTCAAGGTGTTTTTCGATGCCGAGAATGTCGAATACCTCGAATCCCGTTATACCAAGAGACTCGCGGGATTGGCCCGGCAAAAATTGGAGCGGAAGCACGCCCATTCCCACGAGATTACTCCGATGTATTCTCTCGAAGCTTTCGGCAAGGACGCACCGAACTCCCAGCAACGCTGTTCCTTTAGCAGCCCAATCTCGCGAAGAGCCACTTCCATACTCCTGGCCAGCAATGACAATGAGAGGAACGCCTTCTGCTTTGTAGCGCATCGCAGCATCAAAAATGGTCATCCGCTCTCGGTCAGGAAGATGAACCGTGCAACCTCCCTCGACGTCGGGAACAAGTGCGTTACGCAGGCGAATGTTAGCAAAGGTGCCTCTGATCATGACTTCGTGATTGCCACGGCGTGCACCGTAAGAATTGAAATCCTTCGGTTGGACGCCTAGCGAAAGGAGGTATTGTCCAGCCGGAGACTGGGGAGAAATCGCCCCGGCGGGAGAAATGTGATCAGTCGTCACAGTATGACCGAGCACTGCCAAAGCTCGCGCCCCCACAATATTCTTCAGTGCCTCTGGTTCTAAAGAGAGCGACTCAAAAAATGGGGGCGATTTGATGTAAGTAGATGCTGGATCCCATTCGTAGCGCTCGCCTGTTGGCGCAGGAATCGCGCGCCAGTTCTCGTCGCCCTCAAAAACTTCAGCATAGACCCGCTTGAACATTTCCGATCTGACCGACGACTCGATAACTGCCGTGATCTCCTCTGGCGTTGGCCAGATATCGGCGAGCATGACAGGTTTGCCATCCTTGTCATAGCCTATCGGATCCACTGTGAGATCGATATCGACGGTACCTGCCAAAGCGTACGCCACCACCAGTGGGGGAGAGGCGAGGTAGTTCGCTCTTACCAAGGGGTGAATGCGACCTTCAAAGTTCCTGTTGCCCGAAAGGACCGCAGCGACGACAAGTTCTCCTTCAGTGATGGCCTTTGCGACCGGCTCTGGTAGCGGACCACTGTTCCCAATACACGTAGTACAGCCGTAACCAACTACATGAAAACGGAGTTTTTCGAGGGAAGCGAGAAGACCAGACTCCCTCAAGTACTCCGTCACGACCTGAGAGCCTGGCGCGAGACTTGTCTTGACCCAAGGCTTTGTCTCTAGTCCCCGTTCGACTGCTTTCTGCGCGAGAAGTCCTGCGGCGACAAGAACGCTCGGGTTCGATGTGTTTGTACAACTGGTTATCGCAGCAATAACAACATTTCCGTGACTCATCTCGAATGAGCCCGTTTCTGTTGCCACCTCCACACGTTTTTGGAGTGGCGCCTCGCCCGAGGGCATCTCGACGGCTTTTTGCGCTTCTGCTGCGGATACTTTGCCTTTTGCGACGAGGTTGTCCACCAACGCGCGCCGCCAGTTCTGCTTCATGTCGCGGAGAGTGACGCGATCGTGGGGTCGGCGTGGCCCCGCCAAAGTTGGCTCGATCTCACTGAGATCTATTTCGAGGACACGCGAATATTGTGGTTCGGGAAAGTCAGGTGTGCGGAACATTCCTTGGTGTTTCCAATAAGCTTCAATGAGCCCTATGAGTTCTTCGCTGCGCCCTGTAAAGCGCAAGTAATCGAGCGTTTTGTCGTCAACGGGGAAGAACCCAATAGTTGCTCCATACTCTGGCGCCATATTGGCCAGTGTTGCGCGATCAGCCACGCTCAGCGAGTCAAGGCCCTCTCCGCAGAACTCCACAAATTTCCCCACAACGCCCAACTGACGCAGCTTTTGTGTAACCGTCAGAACGAGGTCTGTAGCAGTTGTGCCCGGAGGTAACGTTCCAACAAGGCGAACTCCAACAACCTGAGGAACAAGCATCGCAATGGGCTGCCCCAGCATTGCCGCCTCGGCTTCAATGCCTCCAACTCCCCATCCCAGAACCCCCAGCGCATTAATCATTGTTGTATGAGAATCGGTTCCAACCAACGTGTCGAAATAAGCACAAGGTCTGCCGGTTGCATTGTCGCGCATGACAACCTGCGCAAGAAACTCGAGGTTGACCTGGTGGATGATTCCGGTATCGGGGGGAACAACGCGAAGACGACGGAATGCTTGAGAGCCCCATTTGAGGAACATATACCGTTCGCGATTGCGTTGGTATTCCAGCTCAGCATTGATTCGGAGTGCGTCCCTGCTCCCGAAAGCATCCACCTGAACCGAGTGATCGATCACGAGGTCTACGGGCTGGAGTGGGTCGACGATCATCGGCGATTTGTCAAATCGTGCTACGGCGTCGCGCATCGCTGCGAGATCTACCACACACGCAACGCCGGTAAAATCCTGAAGGAGAACCCGAGCAACTGTGAATCCGATTTCAGTGGTCGGTTCTGCTTCAGGCTGCCAGTTGAGAATTGCGTCTATTGCCCGGGCGCTTTCAGGTGTTCCATCATCTGTTCGAATGATGTTCTCCAGGAGAACACGGAGGGATACCGGTAATTGCCTGATTTTCTCGTCTTGTCCAAGCCTGGAGAGGGAATGAATTTCGTATTCGCGATTTCCGACTTTCAGTGTGGTCCGACTGAGCGCTGAGTAGCTATTGGTTGCCATGAACGTGACTTACTCCTTCTTCGTGATGCGAACCTGTGTTGTGTTCTTCTCTGAAATTAATGGAAAAAAATCATTCAAGGTGAAGCAGAAAATGTGGGGTGTAGGCCTCTTCTCTACCGACGGAATAAAGGTCCCCACGCCGGTGACGAAAAGTTCCCACGTGCAATGCAATGCGCCTGGCGGGTCTCTATGTCCATAATGTAGAGCCCTTTCGTGCCTCCGCGATCGGAGGCAAAAACAAGATGGCGGGAGTCAGGTGCCCAGCTTGGGTCACAATTTTGCCCTTGCCCATTAGTCAGTTGGGTCACATTCCCGGTTTTCGTATTGTAGAGGTAGATATTGAACTCGTTCTTTTGCCTCACGACGTAGGCGATTTTGTTTCCATCCGGGCTCCACACGGGAGAATCACAATAGGATTCGTGGCTAATTTTTGTAGGATCAGAACCATCAGCCCCCATGATGTAGATTTCAGGTGTACCATCTCGGTCAGAGGTAAAGACGATCTGTGAGCCGTCAGGACTCCAGTCAGGAGCAGTATCTGCATCAGAATTCTCGGTCAGCCTCTGGGCATTGCGGCCATCGCGGGTCATAGTGTAGATCTCGCAGTTGCCATCCTTGGAAAGGGTCACAGCGAGGCGTTGACGCGATTCATTCCAGGAAGGGGAGGTGTTGAGTCCTGGTCGTCGACTTATTTCAAATCGCTCTCCCTGCAATGTAATTCCCACAAGATCGGGATTATTATCTCGATAAGATGTAAAATAGATTTCTCCACCATTCTTGCCCCAAGCTGGAGTAGCGAGAATGCTCTGTTCATTCGTGAGCTGTTGAATGTCTCCGCCGTCGGGGTGCATGATGACCACTTCTTTGTTGCCTTGTCCCACATCGAGAAGTGCACAGATCAGCGAAGAAAATATACCAGGCCTATTCGTAAGGGCGGTGATAACATCATCCGCTATTTGGTGAGCCACGCGACGCTCTTGTCCTTGCTCGACTCCCTGATAGCTCCGCCCAAAGACATGTTGGCGAGAAGCAATGTCATAGAGGTGAGCCACAACACTCGCCTCTTGATAATCGCACAGGAGGACATAGTGAACACCGGCTGCTGTCCATGCGTCAAAACTAATAGTCTTGTCGCGCTGATCTTGTCGACGAGCTTCGTCAGCCAATGTTTTTTGTTCCGGCTGGCTGACGATGTCAGCAAGGACAAGGTCTCTTTCGATGATTCCCCCGATCTTTTCTGGACTTCGAAGCGTGGAAACAGCAAAGTGGGGAAGTACAAGATTGCCGGGACGTATCGAACCTAGATCATGGGCTTGTGTTTTTTGTGCCTCTGCTTTGCGCCCTGCTTTTATCTTAGATGGGGAGGCTGCTTGTGGCGAAGTATTAGCAGCTAGACCTATCGAGCTCAGACAACTCAACAATAACACAGCGACGAGGAATTTGGCTGTCATGATCGGTGTCCTATAGATACGGTAACGTTCGACAATATTCCATGAGCCAACTACTTCTTCGCCTCAAGAATCATCTGGTGCTCTCAATGCTCAGAGGCAGAATGCACTTCTGGCGATAAAATAGGTATTGAGTGTGAAAAAGAGAGAAGAACATCTCCGACGCTTTCTCCCGATACGTGTGTGGCTGTGCGTAATTTTAGCGCTCAGTATTTCTGGGTATTGCCAAAGTGGACGGAAGGACAGCGGAACAACCGAGGGAGCTCAGGGGACAGAGCCTGTTGCCGAAACAGTAGCTCGCTCTGCTATTGCTGCGAGCCTTAGCAAAGATCTCTCGAAACTGCACCTGCTCTATGAAGAATCGCTCAATCTGAATGATGAGAGCCCACATGAGGGAAAGGTGCCTCTTTACGAAGCAATCGGTTATCTTTACATTAGCTCTCTTTCCGATCGCGAATCATTTCTCAAAGCGGCCGAGGAGGGCGTTCGACAAACGCGGAGTGAGGAAATACGGTGGAGACTCCTCCAGGCACTCCTCGACGATGATTATTATGAACTGAACCAATTGAAGGGGCAAGATAAGTTTAATAAATTTACGCGCGTGTTCAATCGGGCGTCTACGAGTCTTTCCAAACTCGCTCTCTTTCAGCCCCAGGACGCTGCTCAGCTTCTGCTCGATAGTGCCTATAGTATCCGGAAAGCGCGTAGCACCACAGAACGTGAAAGACGTATGATATATCTCTGTCGGCGCTTTTTGGCTGAATATCCAGATGCTCCTGAACGCGAAGAGGTTCAGCTTCTTCTCGACCAGTTGACCAATAAACTCCGGCGAGAACGAGTGGAACAATCTATTGTCGCGGGACAGATTGCACTCGATGCGCAAGACTACCGGGCTGCTATCTTTCACCTCGAAAATGCGAAGCTCCTCGACTCTTCTCACACAAAAGCTCTCGAATTACTAGCTACCGCACAAAAAGAAGCCGAGGAAGCAGAGGAAGCCCGAGCTCTTTCTGTGTCTGTTGCACCATGGGAAGATAAACTAAGCCCGCAGGAACAGAAGGCACTCGAAGCCTCGGTGAGAGCACTGTTTTGTCATGATGATGCTGCTTTGTCTCGCCTTGCCGCGGAAGTCCCCTCACTTGCAGATAGTATTCTCTACGCACGGGCAGCTCTTGCCGAACAAAAGGGAAGTCATGACGAAGCATGCAATCTCCTTGCTGACGTTGCTCGGGAATTTGAAAACCGTCCAGGGGGGCGGGCAGCAGCTGCGTTGTTGGCAACACCTTCTTACAATCTCGATTCAGCCTATGACGAAGCTGTGCAGAAATTTATCGAAGAGCGGAAGCGTTTTATTCTCACGGGCAAGCGTTCGACAGAGGACAATGCCTATGTGTTGGGCTCAGCTGCACTCGACAATATTGGTCAGAATGCTGTTAATATCCCCGCTCTCTTTTTCACGGACATGCTTGTGCGTGGAGTGGCTGAGTACTTCAGAACGCAGGTTGCCATCGACGGAGTCATCGATGCCGGCGCTGCCTACATCCGTCGTTATCCCGGTGGCACACGTGCAGCCGAGATAGCAAAAGAGATTGCAATGCTGAGCCAAAAAAGTGGAGACCCCGCTCGCTCTCGTACTTACATAGAGTACAGTGGCCCTGCTGACGCCTCGCAAACCAAGAAAATAAGAGAGAATGAGGCGAGAGAACTTTTTGAATCTGCTCAAAAAAGTACAGACCTCGTATCAAAAAAACGATTGTTAGAACACCTCCTGAATTCCTACCCAGAAACGAAAATTGCCAAGACAGCCTCGCGAGAACTAGCTCGGATCCATCCAAATCTGGAACCAGGAAGTATTGTCCTCCCCCGGAAAATGCTTGCGAAAGATCCTGAGCTGCTAGAAGCCCTGGGGTTAACGCCTGAGGTCGTTGACGGGAACAAGCGCAATGGCGAGCTTTCCGAAGAAGGAATCGCTATCGATGGAGAGGGACGGCGATTCTCTTACAAATTCTCCCAAAGCCAGGAGTTTGAGATAAAAGAAGTCCCTCGCGAAAAACGCCCGTGGATTCTCGCACGCGCGAGAGCGCTTCACATCTCGTTTGCTTACGAACTCAAAGCAAAAGAAACGCTCCGTCACCAAATCGTTCCTCTTCAAATAGAAGGAGGAGCCGGTTCTGGTGGAGTCGAGGTTGCACCGAAACTTATCCCTTATCCCGACCTCGGAGAGACTCGCTCGGATGTCAAATAGTACGAGGCCCGAACTATCTTTTTTTCCTCAAAGCAAGTCTCACGCGTTACTCTTCGAGACCATCGCGTACCCGCTGTGACCCCTCAAAACCACGGCGAAGCTCTTCTTCGTAAGCAGCGAGTACGACTCGCTCGATAAGGTCACGCATAGCCTGATTGAGAGGATGTGCTATATCGCGGAAAAGTCCGTCTTTGCCTCTACGACTCGGCATGGCCACAAAGCGACCATTTGCCCCTTCGATCACCTTCAAGTCTTTGACGATAAAGCAGTTATTGAAGACAATCGAAGCAAAAGCCTTCAGCTTTTCATCGTCCGCCTCATACGGACGCACCTTTACCGCTGTAATTTCAAGCTGCGACATGGTGTCTTCTTTCCCCTCACTAATTTTTCCCTACAGATGTGTTTTGCGGGTGCGTCGACGTTTCGATGACCCCGCTTCGACTCTTTTTATACTCCATTCCACCCCCCAAATCTGCATGTTCAAGTATGTTTTTCACTCCTACGACAGTACTTCCACTCCCGCTAAGGAATTCTCGCAGTGAGCCTTCTTCTCGGAGTTTTGTCGTTGCCGCCACAAACCATTCTTCGTTCTCGACCAGACATTCGAAGTCATTGTGGATGCTTCGTATCAGATCGCCAAGATTTCCGGATCGGAGTGCTGCAACGACCTGATCGAGTGTCGCTGGCGGCTGCGGCCGTGTCGCAGTGTCAAGTCGGCGGTACGCTTCCGCTGTGGGAATCTTGGCATCGGGAAAGACCATGAGGAGATGGTAGCGGGGAACATCGGTTAGTGGTTCCAGTAGCTCACCGCGTCCTCGGCCAATTGCACAGCCTCCCCGAATAAAAAATGGGACATCGCTCCCTAGGGTTGCTGCAAGGTGCTCCAGGTCGGTTGTCGAAGCACCTAAAGAAAACATATCGTTCAAGGCGTGTAACGTCGTTGCCGCATTTGAACTCGCACCTCCAAGACCTCCACAGGCAGGAATATGTTTCTCTATCGTGACTCTTGCTCCCCGACATGAAGACCCAAATTCACGACGCAGTAATTGCCAAGCCCGGTAGATGAGGTTGTCCTGAGGCGAAATCGTAAAGGGCATTCCGATAATCTCGCATGTTTCTTCGTCGAGGGGCTCGAAACGAAGTCGATCGGCCAAAGCGATTTCCTGATAGATCGTTTCAACATTGTGAAATCCATCGCTTCTTTTGTCGAGGACGCGAAGATACCAATTAATCTTGGCAAAAGAACGTAACTCCATCATCTTACTTCTCTCTTTGCGCCTAGCGGCGTATGTTGAACTACTGTCTCGAGCCTGCGGACGAGCTCGGCGTCTCGCTCGTGAGAAAGGTAGCTGTATCGAAGAGCATTTCGCGCAGCTGCAAGGGCTTCGGGAAGCCTGCCTTGTTTCTCGAGCAAAAGCGCCAAGTGATGCCAGTAGTCAGGATGAGAAGGATACAATTCGAGAGCACGCCGTACCAGGCTCTCCGCGTTCTTAATGTCTCCGCGAATTTCTCGAAGCTGTGCAAGTCTGTCATGAATACTTGCGCTCCGGGGGTTCAAGGTGAGTGCGCGTTGCGTAAACGTTTCTGCCTCGTCGAGTGCTCCCTTCTCCTGAGAAATATAGCCGCGGAGAGTCCAGAGAGAAGGGTCACGTGGCTGCCATTTGAGTGCATGCTCGACATAGCGTAAGGCTTTCTCTCTTTCCCCTTGCGATACCAGATCCTCAGCAAGCTCCTTGCAGCCCAGTGCTAAATAGCGAGGAACCGCAATGAGCGACAAAGTTGCGCCAATGGCGATACCAATGAGAAATGTGGCGTGTGCGGAATGACGTGATGCGGCAGCAAAACTGGGGTGCATAGTACTTACCGAAATGGCTAGGCCACACAGAACGCCAAAAGTCATCATGAGCTCTCGTTGATTGAATGATAGCTCAATAGATGAATCAAACACGAAGAGGGAGAGCATGGCGAGAAAGACACGCACATCCGAGTCCCTCCATCTGCCGCCTCTCAAGAGGCTACGAAAAAGCAGCACAAGAAACGCTATGTACAATCCCAAACCCACAAGTCCTAATTCCGCTGTGATTTGGAAAAGCCAATTATGGAGGTATTTGGATTCTCGCGCTTCAGGGGGTTTCAATTCTCCAAAATAAACCTCCACACTGCCAGGAGCCATTCCTATAATGGGGGATCGTTGGATAAGTTTCCATCCGACTGTCGCATAGTGGACACGTTCGCGTATTGTATCACTTCGCCTCCACCACGAGCTCACAGCGAGGGGCTGAGTATCAGTCGTCCCCTCCTTTTGAGCAGACGTTGGGGTTTGGAGACATGTCACACACAAGACGAACGCAGCGGCCACAAAAAACCTTCCCCGAAACGGGAAAAGACCTCTAACCCCTAACACAGTTAGTCCTATCGCGGCATCGAGCACTGCTCCGCGCGAGCCACTCACGAGAATTCCTGCAATACAAATGAGGAATCCTCCTCCGGCGACGAAGCGGATAATGCGTGCGGTGCTGTAATCGCGCGCCTTCTGCCATACGTACATCCATCCGCATAAGGCTAGAGCACTGAAACACCCAAAAGCATTGGGATCCCCCCAGACAGATGCGACGCGCTTGAGCTTGAAATGGTGGATAAGTCCCATCTCGAGTGCTGTTGGAGTACGCTGACCAATTGACTCGAGAAGCTCTCGGAGGCGAATGTCATAAAGCACAAAGTACTGAAAGAGCCCATGGACAGATGAAAGAGCGCCCGCGACACCCAGGCTGTAACATAAAGCGAGCGTGATTGCCCGACGTGTTTGCTCGGGCGGAGTTCCTTTTTTCGAAAGCACCTCGGAGGCGAATGAGGAGAGCTGAAGTCCTACATAAAGCCACGCAATCCAAGTCAGCAGGGTGATGCAATTCTCGACTCCTACAGATGGAAAACCGCTGAGTCCCCATCGCAAGAATACCCATCCGGTGAACAGAGCAGCAGGGCCTACAATGCGTAGCCGCTCGTGTAAGCAAAGGTTCAATTGCCCTTCCAACCACGCACATATAAAAGCTAACACAGCAAGGATGGATGTCCACACTGCTCCTTCGAACGGGTATGCACCCGCTGGACGTACGAGCGAGGCTCCCCACAGAAGAAGCAGAAGCAATACGAGGAGACGGCAAACTTGCCACAGCGACTCAGGGCTCTCTTCGAATTCTGCTTTGCGCGGCTTCATGATATCCTTTTGCAGAACAATAGGGTGAAGAGAGCAAGTAAAGATGCAGATCTCAAAGCCTCGGAATTTCTCTCCACTTTGCGCGGAGCAAAAGAGATCTTCCTCTATGAATAAACATGGACCAATTTAGTCCTTATTACTAAACAAGATCGATTCTTATACATCGCAGGAGAACACCAGTCATGAACAGTCCTTTTCAAATGGCACCCCTTTATCCTCCAGAATTGACAGAGCCAATGCGGCAAGAATTGATTGCAATCGGCGTAGTGGAGTTGCGGACTCCTGAGCAAGTAGATAAAGCTCTGCAAGATGCTGGGACCACGCTGGTTATCGTGAATTCTGTTTGTGGCTGCGCAGCTGGAGGAGCTCGACCAGCTGTGGGGCTTGCTCTTCAGCACTCAAAACGTCCAGATCGAGCTGTCACTGTTTTTGCTGGCGTTGACCGCGAGGCAGTGGAACGCGCCCGCAGCTACTTCAAAGGCTATCTTCCTTCTTCCCCACAAATAGCCTTGCTTCGCGACGGCGAGGTAGTTTTTATGCTTCAACGACACGACATCGAAGGTCGTGATCCATTTTCCATAGCGCGGGATCTAACACAAGCATTCGATCGGTTTTGCTAACTCACAAAGCCTGCGAAGAATGTGTGGCCCCAGGAATTTGTTCTGTTTACGTGAAACTATGGTACTGCACAACTTCTCTTATGTGATAGACGGAGTATTGGCCGGCTGCGCACATCCTGATTCGTGGGGCAATCTTCAGGATGCCCTCTGTGAACTTGTTGACCAAGGAATTGGTGCTCTCGTCTCACTCGACGAACAAGGTGTGCCTCTTTTTGCAATTGCTGAGTCAGGGCTTCATTATCTTCATCTCCCAGTCGAGGACTATGGTGTCCCAACATTCGAGCAGGTTGAACAGTTCATCGATTTTGTCGAGCGTGAGCGGAAACTGGGGCGTGCTGTAGCTGTTCACTGTCGCGCAGGATATGGTCGAACGGGGACAGCATTAGCATGTTTTCTTGTTTCTCAGGGCAAAAGCGCGGGAGAAGCTATCCAGACAGTGCGCTCAAAGCGCCCGGGCTCTATAGAGACTGCCGACCAAGAGAGATTCGTCTACGACTTCGAGGCGTGGTGGAAACACAAGTAGGGGGAGAAGCTCTCTCAGAAAATCCCGTGTGGTGTTATCGTGTGACACTTCTTCTCAATCAGAAGGGAAAGACGAAAAGGGCCCGCTTTTGCGACTACGGACCGTACTTTTGTGCGAAATCGCGCCGGTCAGTAGCATGGGCGAGAGCAACTTCGTAACTAATGATACCTTGTCTGTATAGCTCTCCGAGCGATGCATTGAGAGTCATCATTCCGTCTTCTAGTCCTGTTTGTATCGCCGAGAAGATTTGAGGCACTTTGCCTTCTCTGAGAAGATTGCGCACCGCGCGATTGCAAACAAGGATTTCACGAGCAGCTATTCTCCCTCGTCGATCTTTCATAGGTACAAGTTTTTGCGAGATGATGCCTTGGAGAGAAATCGCCAACTGAGCTCGAACCTGTGCTTGCTGATGAGGAGGGAAAGAATCGATAATTCGGTTGATCGTCGTCGCTGCCTCTGTTGTGTGCAGCGTCGAAAATGTCAGGTGACCAGTTTCGGCGAGAGTAATGGCAGCTTGCATCGTCTCAAGATCTCGCATTTCGCCAATCATGACCACGTCGGGATCCTGGCGAAACGCATGCCGGAGTGCCTGGTGATAGCTCGTTGTGTCGAGACTCATCTCGCGCTGACTTATCATCGACCGCTTCTCTTTGAAGACGTATTCGATGGGATCTTCGATAGTGAGAATATGAGTGCGTCTGTGTTCGTTGATATATTCAATCATGGCTGCGAGCGTCGTCGATTTCCCACAGCCGGTTGGTCCTGTGACGAGAACCAGCCCCGACTGAAGATTGACGAAGTTGTATGCGACCGCGGGGAGAAGAATCTCTTCCATCGTCGGCACACGTTCGGGAATGAGTCGGGCGGACGCACACAAGACTCCTTGTTGGATGTAGAGATTGAAACGACTCCGCGTAATCCCATGAAATGTATGAGCAAAATCGAGTTCGTGTGTTCGTTCGAAACGCTCGATTTGGGCTGGGGTAATCATAGAATAAAGAAAAGTGCGAAGGCTGTCCTCTGCGATAGTCGGTCCGTCCACAAGATACAATTCTCCGTCAATGCGGACACGCGGAGGTTGCCCCGCACGTAGATGAAGGTCGCTGGCTCCTTCCTTTACTGCGGCGGCAATAAGATCCCGAAACCGGGCATAATGCCTCTCATCACTTTCAGCAATATTTTCGCGTTCCCAGCCAGAAACTTCGTCGTCTGCCATGGAGTACTCCTTCGGCGGTACATCGAGATGGTTTATGATCTGTGATGAGCCTACACTTTTTTGCAAGGAACTTTCTCACCGAGCAGCATTGATAGAAGCTGAGGAGTTGCTCAACACTCTAGTGCACGGCAAGAGACGACAGCGCGGAGTACGGGCGAGATACGATTCCATTCCTACGCGGAAGCAATCTCCCTGGGCGCGTCGCAGTGAATACTTGAAAGAAACTCACGTAATTTCCGAACGATCTACCCAGACGGAGAGGTGGCCGAGTGGCTGAAGGCAGCGGTTTGCTAAACCGTCCTACGGGGAAACCTGTAGCGGGGGTTCGAATCCCCCCCTCTCCGCCAGAGAGCTCTTCCGAAGCTTTCAGCAATCCAGTCGCGGGCATCCCCTCTTTTTGTTGAAAACGTCTTTGCGAAAATAATCGGGGTTTTCGCTGCATGAGAGAGAACTCTGGTGGAGAACCATTTCGTCCCTAGACACACGCTCACCCCGACCTTGTTGTCCGAAGCATGAGTCCGTTGAAGAAAGGGGACAAAATGAGTGGATCAGAAGGTGGAACTCACTCTCCCCGATCTATGCTCGGACCTCGCCAAGAATGCCCTCGTCCGAAGGTAGGGATGGAAAGTTTGCTCCGGGGGGAATTTACACAAACGCAGCATTTGCGATGAAGTTTTTTCGTGGGGAACCCATCCCTTCTCTCCGTCGAGACAAAAGCGTTTTTCCGGCGTCAACGGCGGGGAAGTAAAGAAGCTGCCTTTTCAGCAACTTTCTCGACAGCCTCCTCAGTAACGGGTGTTTTCCCCTTTTCCATCCCAAGATCAGTCACTCGCACATGGAGCAGATCCGTGAAACCCCGGTTCTCGAGTATCTTACGAGAGCAGTCTTTGTCGCAGCCGTCGATGACAATAACGTTCGTAGCGTTGACTGTGAAGTTCGATATTTCTTCGTCGCCAGCTGCAATCGCTGCAGTGCATGACATCTTTGCAATCTTTCTCGATGACAGTAACCGGGCTGCCTTATCGGCGATACAGCCCGTATCTGCAGCTCCTGAACATGAGCAAACAACGTTATAGACGAGTCGAACTCCGCCACAGCAACACGATCCCATTTCTGTTCTTCTCCTTTTACATCGAGTCTTTAGGTGAAAAGCCGAGCCACTGAGAGAAAAAAGGCACGCTTCGCCACGTCAGATATGCTCCTACGAGAAGGAATACGACTCCTGTCGCAATTCGAGCCCACTTCTCGACATGCGAAAGCACATTGAAAACTTTGCCAAGGCTTCGAGCGCTAGAAATAATAACAAAAGCGAACGCAATTACAGGCAATGCAGTTCCTATACCATAAAGCAACGGAAGCCACAACACGGACTGCCACTGAAGGCTAAGCGGGATGAGTGTGCCAAAAAAGAGACCTGCAGATACCGGACAAAAGGTCAGGGCAAAGAGAATACCTAACACAAACGGCCCAAAAAGTACTGATCGTTCAGCCAACTTTTGTACCGTGGTGTTTGCTCCAAGCGAAAAACCAGAAAACCTGATCACATTGAGGAGAAAAAGAGCTACAACTATGATAAGAGGGCCTATGATGACGGTCATGTACTGCTGGATGTACTGAGCAAGTCTTGGCGATGCGAGGATTCCCCCTACGAAAATTGCCGACAAACCAATGTAGGTAGCACACCGTCCCACAGCATAGAGAACTCCTCTTAACAGTGCCCGTGTAGGATTTCCCACATGTTGGGCAAGAAATGACATGGCTGCAATATTTGTGGCGAGGGGACAGGGACTGATCGAGGTCAGGATCCCAAACCATAAGGATGACAAAAGGGCGAGTATAAAGCCGCCACCTTCCATCATCGAGATCCTTTCAATGCAGCCTCAATCTCACTCTTCACATATTCTTGGAATTTTGCTTTGTCGCCAGCATACTGCCAAATTTTGGTTAGGTTTTTGTACCCTGCATTTTTCCCGTCTTTTTGCGGCACAAGAACAAGAGATTTTGTATAAAGCTTAAACTCGTCGACAAAATGTTGGTTCTCCGGGAGGTCGACATTGACTACCTTCCACGCAATACGGCCGCTTTGAAGGTCCTTCGCAAAATCGCGTTTCAGAAGCTCGTCAGTAAAATGTTCGAAGTTTATACAATTGGTGCAACGAACGTGCCCATGAAAGTAGTAAACCACCAGCGCAGGCTGCTCAACGGTGGATTTTGTGCTAGTCAGCGAGGCGTGGTTCTCTCCTGCACTACCACTAGCGTGTTTCTGTTTTGCGCTCGATGTAGTCTCAGCTGTAATTGGTGTGACGCACAAAGCCATAAAAAGCGCGATAGCAAAACTCAGTGAGAGGTATCTTATCATCATTGTAAATCCTCCATCTTTGGTGAGCAGATCACTCAGTATAGTCGCGGAACGTCGTGCTTCTGGGGCTCCGTATTCCTCGAGGATGTTACTGGAGAAGTTTTTTGATCTCTTCCACAGAAGGAACTTTGCCCATAACCTTCACGTTGCCATCGACAGCAAGGGCTGGGGTTGTCATGACACCGAAACTCAGTATGTCTTGGATGTCAGTGACCTTCACCAGCTCGTATTCGAGGCCAAGTTGGCGGGCAGCCTCTTCTGCGGCAGCAGCCAATTTCTGGCATTTTGGACATCCTGTTCCCAGGATCTGAATCTTGACCATATCTTTGTACCTCCTATCGTTTGAATTGTGAGGGCGTTTGCGCCGTCTTTTTTATTCCTTCTAAACTTTTTCATCCGAAGAAAGAACCATAAATCATGCCAGTGATCGTCGAGAGAATCACAACGATTGAGACGTAAGCGAGCATCTTGCGTGTACCCATGATTGACCGCAGAACAAGCATGCTCGGAAGAGAAAGCGCTGGACCAGAAAGCAATAGTGCCAACGCGGGTCCTTTCCCCATCCCACTTCCCATAAGCCCCTGAAGGATAGGAACCTCGGTGAGTGTCGCAAAATACATGAGTGCACCACTCACACTTGCAAAGAGGTTGGCTCCTAAGGAGTTTCCTCCCACGAGCCCCTCTACCCACGCATTAGGGATAAGTCCTTCGTGGCCGGGGCGTCCGAGTAACAGCCCTGCTACAAAAACACCTGCAAAGAGGAGCGGAATGATTTGTTTCGCGAATCCCCATGTTGCGCTGCCCCATTCCTGCATTTCATCATTACCAAATGCGGTGATCAACGTAAGACAGACCGTTCCGACGACGAAAGCAACGATTGGTTCATGCGGAGCAATAACCGCAGCGGCAACCGTCACCACGGCAGAAGCCACTATTGCTGTCCCTGAAACGCCAAACCAGCGCCACAGACTCAGACCCAGGACAGCTGCTGATGCTGCTGTGAGGAGCCATCTCACCTGATAAATGCTGTACCACAGACCCGTTTGCACATCTGGTTTCCCCCAATTAGCAAAGACCAAAACTCCGACCTGCCCCGCGAAAAATACGACGTTCTGCCACAGGGGACGCTTAGCTTCAGGAACGGGAAGATTAGCAGCACGTACCATTTTTTCTTTTTCTTCGGAACGAAACAGCAAGTGCATGAGAAGTCCTGCGATCACGCTAAACGAGACAGCACCGATCGCTCGGGCAAGTCCCAATTCGAAGCCAAGTACGCGGGCTGTCATTGCAATGGCCAGTACATTGATGGCTGGTCCAGAGTAGAGGAAAGCAATAGCCGGACCCAGACCCGCTCCCATGTGATAGATGCCACTAAAGAGGGGAAGCACGGTACAGGAGCAGACAGCGAGAATCGTTCCAGATACGGAGGCGACTCCGTAGGCGAGAAGCTTGTTAGCATTAGGTCCAAGATATCGCATGACGGAGGCTTGGCTGACAAACACACTGATGGCGCCTGCAATGAAGAACGCTGGGACAAGGCAAAGGAGCACGTGTTCTCGCGCGTACCATTTCACGAGATGCAAAGACTCCTGAACAGCCTGATCGAAACGAGGTGTGCCAATGGGCAAAAAGTAGGCGACAAGAAAAAGAACGAGAAGGCCCCCAAACGTCTTCCATTCGAAAGTTTGAGCGCGATTCCACCACTCGCGAACACGTTGTGCTAAAGTGTCGGCTGTTGCTTCCATTTCGTTCGGGACATTGTTGAGTGGGACCTGGCTCATCGTAGAACCTCCAATTGGCGTTTTAGGTTTTGTCGGATTGTTTCCTCCACGCAGGTGAGTAGGTTCAGTACACATGGGGTCATAAGGTGGTAGATGACCTGCGTTCCCCGCTTAGAGTCTTTCACAATCCCAGCATTTTTTAGCACCGAGAGATGTTTCGATACTGTAGACATATCGAGCCCGACGAGTTGCTGAAGTTCACATACGCAATGCGGTTTTTCAGCGAGAGCCTCCACAAAGAGAAGCCTAACTGGATGAGCGAGAGCTTTGAGTATTCTCGCTTGAGCGACATGATTTTCTGTGAGTCTTGGTTTTGTCGTGGTCATTGTTCGAGCTCAGACATAGATATTGATTTTTGGTTACCCATGATTATTTGGCAAAATAGCCAAATATTCAGAGAATTCTTCGCTTTTTTCTGCTCGACTCAATTTGCTGTCAGAAAACTGACGCACGCGGAGCGTTGCTGCACCCTCGCTCAACAAGGGGGGAGTTATTTACCAGTTCCTTGCCAAAAAGGATCGAACAACTTGTCGAGCATTAACGTGAGCTCCCGTCGTGTCACAGGTGCGTCGGGATTAAAATTGACATGCCAGATACCTTCGTAAGCATCTCGGCGGTAAAGTGGTTCAATCCAGCGTGCTGCCCAGTGAGTGTGAGGCATGTCGAGGAACCTGATTCGTACCTCGTCGACTGGCTCAATGCCAGCTGCTCGGCATAGCAGCGGCGCTAACTCCGCCCGTCGGACACTCTGGTTAGCTCCATTTTCGGATGCTCGGCTAAGAGGTTGAATCCCCGCGGTCCATTCTTTCAGAAGATGCTCAATCTGTTGAGGTGTGCATGCCGTGTAGCCGCGGGGGAGAGATCGGCACGCTTTCGCCGTGAGCTCGACCGCTTGCATCCAGTTCAGTGGGCTGTCCTTACGAAATTGGAAATCTTCGTTTTGAAACACGACCCCCGACAAAGCGAGTTTCTGCGATTCGACAAATATACGATCCTCTACGTGGAGATCCTCGTATGGGTAGAGCATCACTCCCCGCACGATGAGGAACTCTTGGAGCTCGCGGATGTTGGCTTCTTTCGGTTCGATTCCTTTGCGGACTGCCATGGCAGCTGCGGCTCCCGCCGCCTGTCCCATGAGAAGCACGATCGGCTGAAGGCGTGTGCAGCCATTCACGATATGCGTGACGCTGATACTTTTCTCGATTGCCATGAAACCATCAATGCCGCGCGGAAAAAAGACGCCAAAAGGAACCTGGAACTTAGCGTTTGCCGGATAATTTTCTTCGAAGTACTTTGGGTGCCCCGGGTGAGCTCGCGCATGGTGATGATCGAGAAAGTAATCGCCCACTGCGATGGAATCGTACTGAAGGGGAGGTCGTATTCCATTACCGTAACCGGGAAGCACGTCTTGCTCGCGCATAAGCCGCTCTCCCACTATGCGTCGTGTCTCGCGGACATAGGGAATAAAGGGGAGACCGTCAGGCGTCGGAAATTCATCGTCGGCAATTCCCAACTCTGGATGTCCGAGCACAGTCTGAATGTAATGGATGAAATTCAGGGTGTGTTGTTTTGCGCGCGCAAATGCTTCTGGCCTGCGGGCACGGTCGAAAAATGCGAGGCTGTCTGGATAATCGTTGGCGTGGAATGGCCAATTGATCATGTACTTGTGTCGGGGGAGTTTTCCGTAGTCGATAAAAGTTTCCCACGTGTGAAGCGTGTGAGGATGGGGGATGCTCTCGTCGACGTCGAGCGCCGTCGAACTACGGAAAAGGCTCGGATCGTAGTCCTGAGAAGGCTGCACCGGAGGAGCCAGTGTTCCTTTTGTTTTAAGATAATCTTTCAAAATTGCTACGTAAGTAACGTCTTGAATCTCTTGGTCCGGCTCTTCAGGAGCATCAGGCTCTCCAGTTTCTGCGCGTGACTCACGGCCAAGCCGATGTTCGATGCCGGCAATTTCAATCACATCGCCAAACTCGGTCGCTTCCATGGTAATTGCGGCATGAACTTCAAAGGTCTCGCCAGCTTTCGTTTCGAAAACGAGTCCTGTAATACGATTGCCCTCTCGTAGGACGTTAGTCACATGGGACTCATAGAAAACTTGGATAAGTTCTTCGCGTCGGACTAATTGATCGAGGATGTGGGCAACGACATGGGGCTCGAATGCTGTGAGAGTGACCCATCCTGTTGCAGTTTTGGAAGGTCCTCCATAATAGATTTCAATTTCACGAACGAGTTCTCGGTAAAATCCGCACGTGAGATTTCCCCAGTTCCCGTCAAAAGCCACGACACCGGCGCTAGTAATCATGCCTCCGAGCCATGGTGTTTCTTCTATGACGACAACACGAGCGCCGCAACGTGCTGCTTGAATAGCTGCAGCAGTTCCGCCACAGCCCCCGCCAGCGATGACAATGTCAGTTCGGATAATATTTCTGGTGCTCATAGTGAGGGCATGTTGAAAACTAAGGACGATGGCACATCAAACAAAAAACACAGAGAAATTTCAGGAAATGTTTTGAACTTGTACCTTTTTGCGGACTCTTCATTGAATGAATAAAATTGAGGTTGTGATGCCATTGCCTCGGGGCATTATTGTGCCTGTTACATTGCTCAAGTGGAGATAGTGAACTCGATATGCAGGATTCACGCGAACACGTTCTTGTCCATGATATCGAAGACGAAATGAAAGTTTCGTACCTCGATTACGCGATGAGCGTTATCGTGGGGCGAGCACTTCCCGACGTGAGAGATGGACTGAAGCCAGTGCATCGGCGCGTCATCTATGCCATGTACGACCTTGGCTTTACGTCTTCTCACAAATACGAAAAATCTGCCAAGAGCGTTGGTCACGTGATGGGTAATTTCCACCCACACGGAGATCAGGCGATCTACGAAACTCTCGTGCGCATGGCGCAGGATTTTTCCATGCGCTATCCACTCATCGACGGTCAGGGAAACTTCGGATCGATCGACGGTGATCCCCCTGCGGCGATGCGTTATACAGAGGCAAGACTCTCACGTTATGCCGAGCTTCTGCTCCAAGATATTGACAAGAACACTGTCGACTGGACGCCAAACTACGACGCTTCGTTGATGGAACCCACTGTTCTGCCGAGTGCCTTCCCAAATCTGCTATGCAACGGCAGTAGCGGTATAGCGGTGGGAATGTCGACAAATATTCCTCCCCACAATTTGTCCGAAGTTGTCGACGCCTGTGTAGCGCTCATCGATAATCCTCGCGCCACAGTTGCCGAACTGATGAAATACCTCCCGGGCCCTGATTTCCCCACAGGTGGGTCAATCTACGGGCGCAAAGGCATCATCGACGCCTATACCACCGGACGCGGGAAAGTCATTATGCGTGCCCGCATGAAGGTGGAGCAACTTAAGGGGGGACGCCAGGCAATTGTGGTGACCGAGATTCCCTATGCGGTCAATAAAGCCAAAATCGTTGAGTCAATCGCGAGTCTTGTCCAATCGAAAAAACTTACGGGAATCTCTGATCTTCGCGACGAGAGCGATCGCAATGGTTTGCGAATCGTCATCGAGCTAAAACGCGACGAAATTCCAGAGATTGTTATCAATAACCTTTACAAACATACCCAGCTCCAGGAAACGTTTCCGGTGATTATGCTAGCGCTGGTTGACAATAAACCGCGCTATCTCAGTCTGCCTCGGCTTATCCAGCTGTATTTGAATCACCGGCGGGATGTTGTCATACGTCGGACGCGCTTCGAGCTCGATCGTGCAGAAAAGCGCCTCCACATTGTCCATGGACTCTGCGTTGTTCAGGACAACATCGACAAAGTGGTCCGCATCATTCGGAATGCAGAAAGCGCAGAAGAAGCCAAAGAGAAGCTCATGGCTGCGCTCTGGATTCCTCTCGAACTGGTCAAAATCATCAAGCCAGAAGCCACTGAGCCAGAACGTCTGAGTGCCGACCAGGCTCAGGCGATCTTGGACATGCGCCTCTCGCGCCTTACTCAGCTCGAGAAGAGTAAGTTGCTAGAAGAGCGCGATCAACTCGCGGCTGCAATAGTCAACTATCGGCGCATCCTCAACGATATCCGCGAGGTGTGGTCAATTGTCCGCAGCGAACTGCTCGAGATAAAGAAGAAGTACGGCGATAGCCGGAGAACAGAAATCGTCGAAGAAACGGCTGAAATCCGGATCGAAGACCTCGTCGCGGATGAGAATATGGTTATTACCATTTCTCACTCGCAGTACATCAAGCGGACCCCCACAGACCAGTATCGCAGGCAAAGACGTGGCGGGAAAGGTGTTCTCGGTGCGGATACAAAAGACGAAGATTGGATCGAACACCTTTTCGTTGGTACGACCCATAATTGTCTGCTGTTTTTCACAGACAAAGGCAGGGCCTACTGGCTCATGGTTTACGATATTCCCCAAGCGGGTCGCCAGTCGCGTGGGCGAGCTGTGGCAAATCTCCTCCAACTTGCTCCCGATGAAAAGATCTGTGCGGTCCTACCGGTGAGAAGTTTTGAGGAAGGCGGGTTTCTTATTTTCGCTACGGCGAAGGGCCAGATTTGCAAGCAACCGCTGTCCCTTTACAGCAAGCCACGGCGCACAGGGGTCAAGGCCATCAATATCGTCGAAGGCGACACGCTTGTCGACGTCAAACTTACTACTGGCCAGCAGGAGATAATTCTTGCGACGCGTCGTGGCATGGCGATTCGATTCCACGAATCGGCTGTACGCCCCATGGGGCGGGACACCACAGGCGTGCGTGGAATCAAGCTTGGCAAGGGCGATGAAGTTATTGGCCTTGAAGCCCCTCGGCCGAATGCGACTCTGCTGACGGTGTGTGAGAAAGGCTATGGCAAGCGCAGTGCTATTGCCGACTATCGAATAACAAATCGCGGCGGCAAAGGTGTCATTAATATCAAGACAACTGAGCGTAACGGTCTCGTTGTCGCTGTGAAGGAAGTCATCGACGGGGAAGAACTCATTGTGATGACACGTGAAGGAATAGCTATACGGCTCCGTGTATCAGACATCCGTGTGATCTCGCGCAACACCCAAGGGGTTAAAATTATCAACCTTCAGGAGGGTGATGTTGTGACAGGGGTCGCTCGTTTGGCGGAGCCTGACGACGACGAAGCTTCGGAAGATGCTCAGGAAACTTCTCAAAATTCAGCAGAAGCCACTCCAAGCAGCGACACGGACGCCTAACATCATTGCACGTGGGTGAGAAAAAAGAACGGTGCGAGTGTCTTATCCTCACTCGCGCCGTTTAGCTTTTATGCGCATAAGTTACCTGGAACTTTTTTGGGGACCAACGTACGGTACGTCGCCCCAGTAAGAAGAACGTAGCAGCATGAGCCACACGGTGGTTAACTGCGAAGGAATATGCGCGACAGCACACCGGTGGGGTCTCTGCTCGCCTCAAAGGATAAATCGACTAAGGTCCTGATTTTTCAGAATATCTTGGAGGCGGGTTTTCACGTACTCACTGTCGATGACGACTTTTTTCGGGCAATCCGGCCCGCCCGCTTCAAAGAGCACGTCTTCAAGCACCTTTTCCATTACAGTATGGAGGCGGCGCGCTCCGATATTTTCCGTCTGTTCGTTTACAAAAGCTGCTGCACGTGCAATTTCGTCTATACCGTCCTCGGTAAACTCAAGCTCGACGCCTTCTGTTTCCAAAAGGGCTTTGTACTGACGGGTGAGTGCATTCTGAGGTTCTCGGAGGATCCGTTTAAATTCTTCCATTCCGAGAGGTCCCAGCTCGCAACGCAATGGGAAGCGCCCCTGAAGTTCCGGAATGAGATCACTCGGTTTACTCATGTGGAAAGCACCTGCTGCAATGAACAGGATGTGATCCGTGCGCACTGGCCCATATTTCGTATTCACAACACATCCCTCTACGATGGGAAGGATGTCGCGCTGGACTCCCTCACGTGAGACGTCAGGCCCGTGACCCGAGCTGCGCCCTGCTATTTTGTCTATCTCGTCGATAAAAATGATACCACTTTCTTCAGCACGCTCGAGCGCTTCACGAGAGATCTTGTCCATGTCGATGAGTGAGTCGATGGCTTGCTGAGTGTAAATCTCTCGTGCTTCAGAGACACGCACCCGCGTGCGCTTTTCTCGGGGAGGAAAGAGTTTTTCAAACATGTTGCGGAATTCCCCACCGAGGTCATCAAAACTTCCCGACATTCCGCCTAAAGGTCCCAGTACTTGAACTTCAGGCGTGTGTTTGATCTCTATCTCTATCTCACGATCCTCCAGCTTCTTTTGTCTTAGCAGCTCACGCATTTTTTCGCGTGTACGCAGCCATTGCTGTTCGCGCGTGAGTTCCTCTCCGGCAACCGGTTCTGGGATATCGTAGAAGCTTTCTGGTTTGCCGTCAACCACACGCGTTTGCCGTGTGACCCCTGGCGGTGGCGGAAGGAGAGCATCAAGAATCCGTTCCTCGGCGATCTTCTCTGCCTTTTCAAGGACTTCGTTACTTTTCTCCGTACGCACGAGGCTGATCGCATTCTCCACAAGGTCGCGAACCATGCTCTCGACATCGCGTCCGACGTATCCGACTTCGGTGTACTTGGTTGCCTCGACTTTTACCATTGGCGCGTTGGCGAGGCGGGCAAGTCGTCGTGCAATCTCCGTCTTGCCGACCCCCGTGGGGCCTATCATAATGATGTTTTTGGGACTCACCTCGTCGCGAAGCTCTGGTGGGAGTTTGCGTCTTCTTGCGCGATTGCGGAGGGCAATGGCAACCATGCGTTTTGCCTGTTCTTGGCCAATGATGTAGCGGTTCAGTTCAGCAACGATTTGTCGTGGCGTTAGTTCGTCCATAGTTTTCTTCTGACCTTGTTTCGCGGGATGTGAAAATGCCCTGCAACTATTCAGCTCAGGGGATAGGGAATGTGCTTATTGTTGTGCATAGAATCGTTGGAGCTCACGCGCAAACTTTTTCGCGCGTTTTTCGAAGTTTAGATAGACAGAAGTAAAATTATCGTGGGATGCATACGACTTCGAAAACTCTGCAGCTCCTGTCTTCGTATCGTAAACAGTCACGTTAAAAGATGTGACGCTCGCAAATGGTCCAAAGGTTCTGTTTTTGCGAAGTTCTGCGTCGCAAATACGTCCCACCACAACTTTTTCCACCCCCAACGCTCTCCCTATTGCTATGGGATCGAGCTTTTCGAGGGAACGAGCAGCAGTTCGCTCGTCTGTATTCAGTTTTTTGCGAATTGTCTCTTTCTTTTCCGCATAGAAAAGGCGAAGATCTTGGCGCGAGTAGACTTTGAAGAAATCCACCTTCCTTAGTTCTTCATCGAAGATATCAGCGGCTATGCGACCAATATTCTCGTTATAGTAAACGTCGTTTGAGCCAAACCACCAACCCCGAACATCTTTCTCGGTTTGCACTGGTTTCTCGCTGTAAACCAGCCGTCTTCTTTCGTCTCTCCTTTCTACAATGCGTGGAGCGACCGAAAAGTCGAGGACTGCAATAGAGATCTCCTTCGGGGGAGAAGCCAGTTTCTTAGAGCCGAATAGGGGCCATGCACTGAGTGCCCCCACGCACCAAACACTCAAGATTATCAGCAAGAGTACGCTTTTTCGATTACCCACTGCATGCTCTCCATTTATAAAAAAACTACTTCTTCATGCGTTAATTACGCGCTCCCAGGTGCTATAGTCAACTTGCTATCAGTACCGTGATTCTGAAGGTGGCGGCTGTGGTCCTCCGGGGCGCTGCCTCCACGGCGGTTGGCCTAAGTATTGGCGTCCCGCGGGGGTGGCAGATGTTCCCGCTGCCGGGAATCCTCCGGGACGACTCGGCGGCGTGGGACGCTGCATTTGTATGGGTTGTCCCGGCATTCCCGCTCCCTGGGGAGATGCGCCAGCGGTTTGCTGCTGTGGTGCACCCGACGTAGGGGTGGTCATCGCACCGCTCGGACCGCCCAGACGGGGCACGAGCGCCTGAGCTCCGGTCGTCACCTTTTCTTTGATCTGGATTCGCTTTATGTCTTCGAAGGTGCCACTTTGCTCGCTTTCCGGCTGTGCTTGGGGAGACTGTTCCTCAGTTTTCTTTTCGGGTTCTTCGGCTTTTGTCGCAGGTGCTTGCGACGATTCTACAGCTGGTTCCCCCATATTTGTGCGGCGGGCGGCAGGCTGTGGAAGCCCCGATGGTTTGAGCGGAACGAGCCATGCGTCACTCTGAGTTGGCGAAACTTCAGGTTCTTCGTTTTGGGCCACTTCATCTTCGCTTGTGACAGTGCGGCCCTTATACTTCAAAGTGTCCGTCGGTTTGTCTGAGATGATCGTTGGCGTGAGGAAAATAAGAAGCATTTGCCGCCCATTTTGTTCTGCAGGGCTGTCATATTTGCCAAACAGCAGTGGCCCTAGCACAGGTATTTTTACTAGCCCTGGCACCCCACTTCGGCTTTCGTTCCTGTCTTGTCGTACAAGCCCCCCGATAACACGTGTGTCTCCGCTCGGTATAATGAGCGTGGATTGGATCTGCTGGTTCTTTGTTCCTACCGCATCGAACTTCTTGTCGTTAAAGATTCGCTGAGTTACCACGGCAGAATCGTTGCTGATCTCAACTTCCATTTCGACGAGACC
>Ga0078972_1002291_pt1 | contig 64392 bp, 90 predicted proteins | sample YelNatPaOPGAMG01_FD_67568 | JGI IMG/M metagenome (GOLD analysis project Ga0078972, IMG submission 67568) | Hot spring thermophilic microbial communities from Obsidian Pool, Yellowstone National Park, USA - OP-RAMG-01 (SPADES assembly) (version 2) | ecosystem: Environmental > Aquatic > Thermal...
ATAGAGCATCTTAAGAAATTAAAATTGATTGCTAAAAGAACTAAAGACTTAATAGATGTTAGAAATTTAGAAGAGATTCAGAGATTAAAGAATGAAGAAGATAAAATTTAAAGATATTGAATCCTTTGAACACTTGGATTTTGTTTTAAAAAATACTACACCCTTAGAGCGGTTTAAGTGGTTAGAAAATGCTTGGGATTTTTGGTATAGATTAAAAAAGAATAAACTTCAAAATGAATTTCGTAAAGGAAAGATTTGAAGGAATTAAAGATGACAAAAAAGAAAAGAAATTTTTAAAAATGTATGATATTATAATTACCAAGCAAGGTAGGATATTTGTTCAACCGTATGATAAAACTATAGATCTGTTTATCAAGAAATTTAAATTTATTCAGAAGAAAAAGATCAGTCCTTTTTGTGGATAAAAATGGATGAGAAAGATATATTAATGCGCTGTCCAAATTGTAAAGATAAGAATTTATTACCTGTTTTTACTAAACAGGGAGTAGTAGTAGATTCTTGTCCGGTCTGTAAAGGAATTTGGTTTGATAAAGGAGAAATTTATCATTTTACTAAGACTCCCACCTACCTTAAATACAGTATCGAAGAGGCGCTCAAAAATAAAAAACCTTCCGAAAAACTTAGTCCCAGAGTAGAAGAACCTATGGTTAGTATAACTTTATTTGATACCCTTTGTATAGAATATTGTTTAAAGACCGGTGGTCTATGGTTAGATGGAGGGGAGTTGGAGAAATTGCCGGGTATTGAAGCTCAAAAAATTAATATCACTATAGATAAGAAGATTGGATACGCAGAAGAAGCTAAACCCGAAATAGACCTTCAAAAATATTTATCGGAAAGGCAAAAACTTTCCGCTATTGAAGCAGGTGTACTTCCCCTTTCTAATTTAATCCTTGCCTCTACTTTAACTTTAGTTGGTCTTTATGGGCTTTTAACCATTATTTTAATCTTATGTGTCCATTTTTTAGGCCTTGCACCTTATCTTGCTTTAATTATTGGAATATCCGTAGCAATTTTTCATTTTCTTTCTGGTCCTTTATTTTTAGATTTATATTTAAGTTGGCTTTTCAAAATATCCTGGCTTAAGCCTCATCAGGTTCCAGAAAATTTAAGGAATTTTATTGAGCGTATAACTAAAGAGAAAAATATGCGCTTTCCTAAGATAGGTTTGATTCCCGATGGTTCACCTCAGGCTTTTACTTATGGCCATCATCCCAATAATGCTAGGATTGTAATCTCTCAAGGACTAATTGATCTTTTAAATGCAGAAGAATTGGAAGCAGTGGTAGCCCATGAAATCGGACACGCTAAACATAGGGATATGTTAATTATGACTTTGGCTAGTTTAGTACCTTTGATTTTATACTATATTTACCGCAGTTTAATTAGCATGCGCACCAAAGGAAGAGATAGAAGTGCCGGTGCACGCTATCTAATCGCTATAGTCTCATATATCCTTTATATCATTTCAGAATATCTGGTTTTATGGTTTTCGCGGATAAGAGAATACTTTGCGGATAGATTTTCCGGAGAGGTTACGGGAAATCCTAATGCCCTGGCTTCTGCTTTGGTAAAAATTGGCTATGGATTATCCGGACAAAAACCCAAAGAAAAAAAGGAAGCAGAGCGCAGACCCCAAATGGAAGCAATTGGAGCCTTAGGTATTTTTGATAGTAGGACTGCTCAAAGTCTCGCTATAGCAGGATTCTCACCAAAATCAATGGGTGGTGAAGTTAATAAGGATTTATTAAGAGAAGCAGCTAAATGGGATCTTTGGAACCCCTGGGCATTGTATTATGAATTACATTCCACACATCCACTCATTGCCAAAAGATTAAATAAATTAAGTCAACAAGCAGTGTCTTTAAAAAAAGAACCCTACATTATTTTTGACCAGCGGAAACCAGAATCTTACTGGGATGAATTTTTTGTGGATTTGTTGATTAGATTTTTGCCTTTAATTACTATCATTATAGGAATTATCTTATTTTTTCCTTCATTATTAATTAATCCTTTGAAATTTTTATCTGTTTTAGGAATGAGTTTTGGTTTTGGTTATTTGATTAATGTCTTATTTTCTTATGCTACCGGTTCAGAATTTCCTGAATTTAGCATCTCTGGGCTTTTAAGAAAAGTAAAGGTCTCTGCAGTTAGGCCCGTTCCATGTACTTTAAGGGGTAGGATTATTGGTAGAGGTATTCCTGGCTTAATTTTTTCTGAAGATTTTGTTTTACAGGATGATACTGGAATTATTTTTCTTGATTACCGCCAACCTTTAGGGATTTGGGAATTCTTCTTTGGGCTTTTGAGGGCAAAGAATTATATCAATGAAGATGTAGAGATAGTGGGTTGGTATCGCCGAGCACCAGTTCCCTTTGTTGAGCTTAAAACTTTAAGGGATTCTAAGGGAAAGTTATTACGCTGTTATGTTTATCCTGTAAAATTAACTGTAGCAATTATCCTTATTATTTTAGGTATAATTTTTGTAGTTTTATAAATCCTTTTTATAGATTTGTTCAGAAAAAACAAAGTAGAAGATTAAATTTAATTAATGAATAAGTATCTTTTATTAAAAAAATTAAGGATTGTGATAAAAGACAACAGAGTTATTTTGTATTTTTTATTTCTTTGGTTTTTTGGTGGATTTTTAGTGTATTTTTTTATCTTAAAACTTGGTTTCTTGGAAGCTTTAAAGGCAAGCCTTTTCTTTAAAGATATCAAAAGTGATTTCTCTTCAGCTTATTTGATGTGGTCCCAGGGAATAATTTTTGGAATAATTTTTAATTTTTTCTTTCAAAGTATAATCAACAAGTATATCCCAGAAAGGAGTTGTAGAATGATAGCAAAAGAATTAAAAAACCACATTGTTATCGTAGGGTATAGTCATTTGGGAGAAAGGTTGGTGAATTATTTCATACAGAATAAAATTCCTTACTGTCTGATAGAAAAAGATAAGAATAAGGTAGATGAATTATTGCGACAGGGTGAACCAATTATTGTTGATAATGCAAAGGAATCAGATGCTTTAATAGATGCTAATATTAGTAACGCAAAGGCTATTATTATTGCATCTAATAATTTGGAAACCGCTCTTATTGTAACTAAAAGAACACGTGAATATAATAAGAATTGTTTAATAATTACGAGATGTTTTCAAGATGAATTTGTAGAAATTATTGAATCTTTAGGAGCAAATGAAATCATCTCAAGTTCTAAAAATGCCTTTGAAGATATTATTAAGAAACTAAAGGTTTGAAAGGAGGATACGATGGAGCTAAAAGGAAAAATAGTCTTTTCATCCGGTAAAGCAGGTGATTATGATATTTGGACATTAGATTTAGTAACTAAGGAGATAAAGCAATTAACCTCTGGTCCTTATTGGAATGATTGCCCTAAATGGTCTCCAGATGGCAAAAATATAATTTTTGTTTCTAATCGTACAGGCACGCCAGAAATTTGGCTTATGGATGAAGATGGCTCTAATCAAACCAGAATTACCCATACTGACCGTTGGCATAACACTCCTGATTGGTCTCCAGATGGCAAAAGAATAGTATTTTGCGCTAATTACGATGGGAATATTGATATTTACACTATGAATATAGACGGCTCTGACCTTAAACAGATAACCGATTATAAAGGAATGGATTTTACTCCCCAATTTTCTCCTGACGGAAAGAAGATAATTTTTACATCCCAGCGTTCAGGAAATGATGATATCTGGACGTATGATTTAGAGACAAAAGAATTCAAACAGTTAACCACCTATAAAGCAAAAGATTTTTCTCCCACTTATTCTCCTGATGGTTCTTTGATTGCTTTTGTCTGCGGTGAGGTTACTTATAGTGGCGAAGAAAACCTAGAGATTTATCTTATGGACAAAAACGGACAAAACAGAAGAAGGATTACGCGTAATTTAGGAACAGATAGGTATGTTTCTTGGTCACCCGATGGAAAATTTTTAGTTTATACATCCAGCCATCCAAGATCAACTGCTGAGAGGTTAATGGTTATGGATATAGAAAAAATGAAGGCAAGTAGAATAGATTTTGATCGCACTCTTTTAGATTACGAAATTGACGCAGAACCAAAATGTGTAGGAATTTTCTGTTTGTTACCAGAAAATATAATTCGAAAAACTTATCCAGATACATATTTTGGTACAGAAAGATATCCTGATTGGAAATTTTAAGGATGCTTTTTAATGCAGAAATTACACTTCAATGTTTCTTAGTTGTTTTGAATTTTTTCTTTTATAGAGTATATTCAAGTAATATCTTAAGGCTCTGATTATGAATGATATACCTACCCGTTATAATCCCAAAGAAACTGAAGATAAATGGTATAAGTTTTGGCAAAATAATAATCTTTTTTGCGCAAAGCCAACCCCTTCTAAAAAGCCATTCTCTATCGTAATTCCTCCTCCTAATGTAACGGGAATCCTACATATGGGACATGCTTTGAATAATACCATTCAGGATATTTTAATTAGATATCATCGGATGAAAGGATATGAAACGCTTTGGGTTCCAGGAACAGACCATGCAGGGATTGCCACTCAAAATGTGGTAGAAAGAGAACTCGCTAAAGAAGGAAAGACCAGAAACGATTTAGGCAGAGAAAAATTTTTAGAGCGGGTTTGGCAGTGGAAGGAAAAATACGGCTCAACGATTATTCAACAACTTAAAAAATTAGGCGCTTCCTGTGATTGGGAAAGACTGCGTTTTACGATGGATGAAGAGTATTCTGAAGTAGTAAAAGAGGTATTTATAAGGTTATATGAAAAAGGACTAATTTATCAAGGAGATTATATTATCAATTGGTGTCCGAGGTGTCAGACCGCTTTATCCGATGAGGAAGCACCCCATAGGGAAATAGAAGGTAGTCTTTATTATATAAAATATCCTTTTAAGGGACAGTCCCCTTCGGGGACAGTCCCTAACTTTATTGTGGTGGCAACTACTCGACCAGAAACGATGTTAGGAGATACTGCGGTAGCAGTCAATCCCAAAGATAAGCGTTATAAAAAATTTATCGGAAAGACTTTGATTTTACCCTTAATGAATAGAGAAATAAAAATTATTGCGGATAGTATGGTGGATATGGAATTCGGAACAGGTGCGGTTAAGGTAACTCCTGCTCATGACCCCAATGATTATCTTTTAGGCAAAAAACACAAACTTGAATTTATCAATATATTAAATCCTGATGGCACATTAAATGAGAATGCGGGTGCTTATAAAGGTTTGGATAGATTTAAGGCAAGGGAAAAGATAATTTCGGATTTAAAAGAAAAAGGACTATTAGAAAAGATTGAACCCCATAAGATTTCTGCAGGACACTGCTATCGTTGTAATACGATTATTGAGCCGTATCTATCAAGGCAGTGGTTTGTGAAGATGAAGCCTTTGGCAGAACCTGCAATTAAGGTGGTAAAAGAGGGTAAAATTAAATTTTATCCCAAAAGATGGACGAAGGTTTATTTAAATTGGATGCAGAATTTACAGGATTGGTGTATCTCTCGGCAGATCTGGTGGGGACACCGCTTGCCTGTCTACTATTGTAAAAATTGTCAAGACCAGCAAGCACTTGATAGTCAAAAGTTCATAGTTCATAGAAAAGAATTAAAAACTAAAGGAATTATTGTATCCAGAGAAAAACCAGATAAGTGTCCCAGATGTGGCTCAACAGAAATTTATCAAGAGGAAGATGTTTTGGATACCTGGTTTTCTTCTTGGCTTTGGCCTTTTGCTACTTTGGGCTGGCCAAAAGAAACTGAAGATTTAAACTACTTTTATCCTACCTCGGTATTAGTAACCGCACCGGAGATTTTATTCTTCTGGGTTGCCAGAATGATTATGGCAGGTTTAGAATTTACAAAACAGATTCCTTTTCGAGATGTTTATATCCATGGAACTGTGCGTGATATCGAAGGAAGAAAGATGTCTAAATCTTTGGGTAATATTATTGATCCTTTAGAGATAATCGAACATATCGGTGCAGATGCCTTAAGATTTAGTCTTATTTCTATCACTGCTACTGGTCAGGATGTATTCTTATCAGAGGATAAGTTTAAAACAGGCAGGAACTTCTGCAATAAGATCTGGAATGCTTCCCGTTTGATTTTAATGAATTTGGAACAGAAGAATATAAACTTTGACCTCTGTGTATTTTTTAAGGAAGAAAAACTAAATTTAGTTAATAGATGGATTTTAAGTAGCTTCTATTCGACATTAAAAAATATAGAATCTGCACTTGAAAGGTATAATTTTAATGAGTATGCAAATTTATTATACCATTTTTTCTGGCACAACTTCTGCGATTGGTATCTGGAGATAATAAAGCCTAAAATAAAAGATACTCATAATCAGTTAATTATGTATAAGGTTTTAGAGAAGTTTTTAAGGTGTCTTCATCCATTAATGCCTTTTATCACTGAGGAGATATGGCAAAAATTTCCCTACAAAAAGAGCTCTATAATGATAGAGCTTTGGCCACATATTCAGAAGGAGATGATTAATAAAAAATTAGAGACGGATATGGAATCTATATTCAATATTATCACTGCCCTGCGTAATTTTAAGATAGAGTTAAGATTAACTTCTAAATTAAAGATAAGTTTATATTCACCGGATAAACAGAAGATAAATTTTTTAGGAGCCGTTATTCCTGAGCTTACACATCTGGTAGGAATTGAAGAGTTTAAAATTTTAGATAAAATGCCTATGCTTGAATCAAAAATAGCTTTATTAATTAATGATATAAATGTATTTATTCATACAGAAGGAATCCTTGATATCAAAAGAGAAAGTGAAAGAATATCCCAAGATATAGATAATACTAAAGAGCAGATAGAGAAAAAGCAAAATTTATTAAATGATCCTGAATTTGTCAAAAAAGCACCTTCGGATATCATCGAGCAGGAGAGAGAAAGACTAAATAAACTTAAAGAAAGATTAGAATTATTGCAAAGGATAGCGGATGGGATTAAGAGTTGATTTTGAAATAAAGAAGATAATTAGAGAAGCCCTTAAGGAAGATATTGGCAAAAAAGATATAACCACTCACTTAATTATCCCTAAAAATCAATTAGTCAAAGCTCTAATTATATGTAAACAGGATAACGTAATAATTTGCGGATTAAATTTAACAAAGTTAGTTTTTCGACATATCGATAAAGGTATAATCTTTAAGGCAAAGGTAAAAGAAGGGGATTTAATCTCTAAAGGTACGATAGTTGCAGAAATTAAAGGAAAGGCAAAGGGCATTTTGAGTGCAGAAAGAACCGCTTTGAATTTTTTAAGTTTACTTTCAGGAATCGCTACATTTACACATAGATTTAAAGAGAAGACAAAACCTTACAAGATAAAGATAATGGATACACGTAAGACCCATCCGGGCCTAAGGATTTTGGAGAAATACGCAGTAAGGGTAGGGGGAGGTTATAACCATAGGTTAAGATTGGATGAGATGATTTTAATTAAGGATAACCATCTTAGGATATTAGGAGGGATAAAAAATTTAAAGAATATTTTTAAAAATATAAAAAATAAAATTTCTCCAAAAATAAAAATCGAAATAGAGGTTAAAAATATTGAAGAATTTAAAATTGCCCAAACTTTAAAACCCGACATAATTATGTTAGATAATATGAGTTTAGAAGAAATAAAAAGAATAGTAAGATTGAATAAAGGAAAGATAAAGTTAGAGGTATCGGGTAATATTAATTTAAGAAATATTAGGGAGATAGCAAAGATGGGAGTGGATATGGTTTCTATAGGAGCAATTACTCATTCTGCAAAATCAGTAGATTTTTCTTTAGAAATGATGTGAATATAAAAAGGATTTTTATTATTTCATTTTTATTTTTTTTAATTATATTTGACTATAAATCAGATGCCTCTAATTATAAATTTAAAAGAACAATTATAAATTCAGAGAAAAAAGAATTACCTGTAGGAGAAGAGCTCCTTTATCGTTTAGAACTGTTCGGTATACCTATCGGTTGGATCAAACTAAAGATAAAAGAGAAAACTTTATTTAAAGGACGCAGTTGTTATCATATTATAGGGCAAGCGTATAGTAACCGTTTTTTTAAAAAATTCTACGATGTAGCTTATAATGTAGATACTTATATAGATGCAGAGACATTTGTATCTTATAGATTTCAGAAGCAAAGAAGACTGAATAATCAATTTACTAAAGTAACGGTTGATTTTAACTGGGATAAAAAACAGATTAAAATTTCTGATGAGGTTGATAATAAGCAAAGAGAACAATTAATTAATTTAAATGATAAAACACAGGATCTTCTCTCCAGTCTTTACTATTTTCGTTTAATGAATATAGAATTAAATGGCAGTTATGATATAAGAATATTTTATGGTACAGAAACCTGGATAACAAATATAAAAGTAAAATCACCTCAACTTATCGATATCTATCGAAAAGGAAGTCTTGAAGCTTTTGAAACCGAGATTAACACCGAGTTAAGTCAAATTATACTACAAACTCCGCGGTTAACTGTTTATTTTACTAACGATACAAAGAGAATTCCAATCCTATTTTACCTACGTTTTCCTTTTGGACATTTAAGGGGCAGAATCTATAATTTAAAATGAAAACGTTTAAACTGGTTTCAAAATTCAAACCCTGTGGAGATCAACCTCAGGCAATAGAAAAACTTACCGAATCTATCCTCTCCGGAAATAGATATCAAACCCTTTTGGGAGTAACCGGTTCAGGCAAAACCTTTACTTTAGCAAATGTAATTGCTAATGTTAATCTTCCCACTTTAGTAATTTCGCATAACAAAACTTTAGCAGCGCAATTATATTCCGAATTTAAAGAATTTTTTCCTTACAATGCGGTAGAATATTTTGTCAGTTATTATGATTACTATCAGCCGGAAGCATACATTCCTTCTACTGATACTTATATCGAAAAGGATGCCTCGATTAATGAAAGATTAGATAGGTTAAGACTTTCCGCTACCAGTTCTTTAATGTCTAGGCCAGATACCTTAATCGTAGCTTCGGTTTCTTGTATTTATAATTTAGGTTCTCCCCAAGATTATCAGGCATTGATCGTTTCCATAGAGAAAGGGCAGTTTATCTCACCGGATAGTCTTTTAAGACGCCTGATAGAAATCCAATATGAGCGCAACGACTATGAATTTATCCGGGGTAGAATAAGGCTTAGGGGAGATATCTTGGAGGTCTTTCCTGCTTATTCTGAAAAAGCAATAAGAGTAGAATTTTTTATAGATAAAATAGAAAGGATTTCTGAAATTGAACCCCTATCCGGTCAAGTTTTAAATGATTTGGAAAAGGTGGTAATTTATCCCGCAAAACATTTTATCGTCTCATCTGACCGGATAGAAAATGCCCTTAAATCTATTGAATGGGAATTGGAAGACAGGGTTAACTTTTTTAAAAAAAATAACAAACTTTTGGAAGCCCAGAGACTTCAGGCGCGCACACATTATGATATGGAGATGCTAAAGGAGATCGGTTACTGCCATGGTATAGAGAATTATTCCCGTCATCTTTCGGGAAGGCCTCCTGGCTCAAGACCTTATTGTCTGATCGATTATTTTCCAGAAAAATTTTTAACTATCATTGATGAATCACACGTGACTATCCCTCAGTTAAGGGGAATGTATGAGGGAGACCGCTCACGCAAAGAGGTTTTAGTAGAATATGGATTTAGGCTTCCTTCCTGTTTAGATAATCGACCTTTAAAATTTGAGGAGTTTGAATCTTTAGTAAAACAGGTAATCTTTGTTTCCGCAACCCCTGATGATTATGAGATAAATAAATCCCAAGGCAGAGTGATTGAACAGATTATTCGCCCCACCGGGATACCTGATCCTCAGATAATAGTTAAAAAGACATCTGGGCAGATTGAAGATTTGATCAAAGAGATAAGTCTACGCGCTAAAAGAAATGAACGTGTTTTGGTAACTACTTTAACCAAAAGGATGGCTGAGGATTTAACCTTATATCTTCAAGAAAAAGGGCTTAAAGTAAGATATTTACATTCAGAGATAGAGACTATTGAGCGGGCAAAGATATTGAGGGATTTAAGAAGAAAGGATTTTGATTGTCTGGTGGGGATAAATCTTCTAAGGGAAGGATTAGATTTGCCGGAAGTTTCTCTGGTAGCGATATTAGATGCAGATAAGGAAGGTTTTTTGCGTTCTACAAAATCATTGATTCAGATTGCGGGAAGAGCTGCCCGCAATATAAATGGAACGGTTATCCTCTATGCGGATACTATTACCGAATCTATGAAAAAAGCAATTGAAGAGAGTAACCGTCGACGTAGGATACAGTTAGAATTTAACCGTAAACATAAGATAAGTCCGCGTTCTATCCAAAAGGCAATAAGAAAGGGTATTGAAGATTTAGAAAAAGCAGAGGAATTTACGGAAGAGCTAACCGGATTAGAAAAGGATAAATACGAATTAAAAAGGTACATCTCAGAGTTAGAGTATGAGATGGAGTTAGCTGCCCGAAATTTACAGTTTGAAAAAGCAGCGGTCTTAAGAGATAAAATTAAGGAGTTAAAAAATGCTTTTAGCCATTAATATCGGCAATACCAACATCATTTTTGGATTATTTAATCAGGATAAATTAGAAAAAAAATTCATTATCAGCATAAAGAATTATCGATTTAAGAAATTAAAAAAAATTTTAAGTAAAATTAATATCGATGGATGTATCATCTGTAGCGTAGTTCCAAGATTTACAAAAATTTTAGCGAAGGATTTAAGAGATTTAAAGATCAAAGAGCAGGTCATTGTAGGTAAGGATATCCGTGTTCCTATAAAAAATCTCTATCGCCAACCAGAAAGGTTAGGCCAGGATAGGTTAGTTAATGCCTACGCAGGATTATCCTTCTATGGTACAGCGTGTGTTATAATTGATACAGGAACCGCGATCACCTTTGATATTGTATCAAAAAATAAGGCTTATCTGGGCGGAATGATTCTACCGGGTTTAAATATGTGTCTCGATGCTTTAGCTAAAAATACCGCTTTACTCCCAAAAGTTAAACTAAAAAAACCAAAGGAGTTTATCGGTAAAGATACAGAAAATAGTATACTGAGCGGTCTGGCTTATGGCTTTGCTAGCCTGGTTGATGGGATAGTGGAAAAAATAAAAAAGAGTTTAGGTTATCCCATAAAGGTAATTGGAACAGGAGGGGATATTTCTTTTATATATAAATATTGTTATAGTATAGATAGAATAGACAAGGACCTTACGCTTAAAGGGCTATCCTTATTATTTAAGAATTATCGTAAAAAATAAAGTTGTAATCTGTTTATAATAATGTTATAATTATTTATCTAAAGGAAAGGGGATAAAATGACCGAGATCGTGGTAAAAAAAGATGAGTCTTTTGAATCCGCTTTAAGGCGTTTTAAAAGGAAGATTGACCAAGAGGGCATCCTTAAAGAGGTGAGGGAGCGCAAATACTACGAAAAACCCAGCGAGCGTAAAAAAAGAAAGAAAAAAAGATAAGAATTATGGGTTTGGCTCTGTCTACTGCCTGGAATTCTCTAAAATTTGACAGTGGTAATGAAATTATCCAACAGATAAGGGCGTTAGGTTTTGAAGAGGTAGAGCTCAATTTTAATCTCACCTCTTCTATGGTCAATGAGATATTAGATTTGGTTAAAAAATCCCAGATAAAGATAACCAGCGTCCATAATTTTTGTCCCATACCCGAAGGGATAGAGAGAAAGCGAATTTTGCCTGATTATTATTCTTTAGCCTCTTTAGATGAAAGAGAAAGACAGCGCGCTATTCATTATACAAAAGTAAGTATTGATACCGCCTCTCAACTCAACGCAAAGGCAGTAGTTATCCACTGTGGAAGAATAGAGTATGTTGATCCTACCTTTAAGCTTATTGAGTTATATCGGTTAGGGATGAGGGAATCACCGTATTACAAAAAAATTTTGGCAAAAATGCTAAAGGAAAGGGGGAAACATTCTAAGCCTTTCTTTGAAAATATACTTAAAAGCCTTGAGATCCTTAACCAGTATGCTCAACAAAGAAATATACTTTTGGGTATAGAGAACCGGTTTTGCTTTTTTGAGATACCTTCTTTTGAAGAGACAGGGGTAATTTTAAATAATTTTCGCGGGGGTAATATTTTTTATTGGCACGATACAGGACATGCATACATTCATGAAAAACTGGGTTTAGCAAAACATATAGATTTTCTTTATGCTTATTCAGATCACCTGTGTGGTATTCATCTCCATGATGTGGTGGGAATATCTGACCATAAGGCAGTTCTTGAAGGAGAAATCGATTTTAATATATTTTACCACTATATTAAAAAGGAAACTATAAAAGTAATGGAAGTGCATGCTCCTTCAGGACAGCAAGAGATTATTCGGGCAAAATCGTACCTGGAATCAATTTTTAATGGAAGACTTTAAAATAAGAAAGCCTGCGGTAGCAGGTCAATTTTATCCTCAAAGCGCTACAAGGCTTAAGAGCCAGATTGAAGAATTTGTGGTAAAAGATGCTTTAAAGAAAGATGTTGTTGCCTGTGTTTTACCTCATGCAGGTTATATATATTCCGGAAAAGTAGCGGTAGAAACCGTATCGCATATAAAAATAAAAGAGAAGGTAATTATTTTTGGTCCCAATCATACTGGTATGGGAAAACCTTTTGGTTTAATGAAAGAAGGAATTTGGCAGATGCCTTTGGGAGATGTTCAGATAGATTCAGAATTAGCCAAAGCTCTTTTAGAAAGATGTCCTGATTTAGAGGAAGATACTGTTTCTCATCTTTACGAACATTCCTTAGAGGTGGAACTGCCCATATTACAGTATTTTAAAGATGACTTTAAACTTGTTCCCATTACAGTAATGGCTGATGATCTCGATGTTTATAAAAGAGTGGGGAAAGATATCGCTGAGACAATTAAGACTAAAAAATTGGAAGATAAAATACTTTTAATTGCCAGCTCTGATATGACCCATTACGAATCACAGAGTTCTGCGGAGAAAAAGGATTATCAGGCAATCGAAGCAATTTTAGAATTAAATGAAGATAAACTCTTAGATAGGGTGGAGCGTTATAATATCTCGATGTGTGGATATGCGCCGGTAGCCATTGTAATCTCCTGTGCTAAAAACTTAGGTGCCCAAAAAGCAGAGCTAGTAAAATATCAAACCAGCGGTGATATAACGGGGGATTATAGTAGTGTGGTAGGTTATGCAGGGATAATTATTTATTAGTTATGGAAGAAAAAAATATAGATGAGAAATATAAAGAGAAAGTAGAACAAGAGAAAGAAGCAGCTAAGGTTTCAGGTGAATCAGATATACCTGAGCCGGATTTTTCCTTTTTTATTACTTCTTTAGGATTACAGGCATCTATTGCTTTGGGAAATATCCCTAATCCTTTAACTAACCGTAAAGAAGAAAACATAAAACAGGCACGCTTTATAATTGATACGTTGGCGGTCTTAAAAGAAAAAACTAAAGGTAATTTATCTTCAGAAGAGGAAAAACTTTTAGATAATCTACTTTATGAATTAAGGATGCAGTATATAAATAAAACAAAGGAGTCAACATGATAGATAAAGAACTTTTGAATATTTTAGCCTGTCCGAGTTGTAAATCGGATGTAGAACTTAAGGAAAACAAAATCGTCTGTAAGGGTTGCGGTAAAAAATATCCTATAAAGGATGGTATCCCCATCATGCTTATCGATGAAGCGGAAGAATAAATCAAAAATAAAAATATTAGTGATTCACGGACCGAATCTTAATCTTTTAGGAAAAAGAGAACCCCATATTTACGGAAAAATCACCCTTTTAAAGATAAACAGCGCATTAAGAAAATTGGCTAATAAAAAGGGGGTTTATCTTAAGATCATTCAATCAAATCATGAGGGTAAGATTGTGGATATTATTCAAAAAGCTCAAAATAAATTTTCCGGTATTCTGATAAATCCTGCTGGTTATACCCATACCAGTGTAGCTATTCGAGACGCCATCGCTTCAGTTAATCTTCCTACTATAGAAGTCCATCTTTCTAATATTTACTCGCGCGAGGAATTTAGGCACCATTCCCTCATCAGTCCTGTATGCAAAGGTCAAATCTGCGGATTTGGCATGAATAGTTATCTCTTGGGACTTTTAGCCTTAATCGATATACTATCCAAAATAGATAAATCTTAAAAAATGTCTAATTTTGATTTTTTATCTTTAAGACAGAAAAATCTTTATAGAAAATTAGAGGATTTAAAATTGGATGGTTTTTTTGTTTGTAATCAAACAAATATAACCTATTTGACTAATTTTAATAGCAGGGATTCCTATCTTTTTATAAATTTATCTGGAAAAATAAATAAAAAAACTTCTTTATTTTTTATTACCGATTTTCGTTATTGGCAAGAGGCAAAAGAAAATCTTAAAGGCTTATCTTTTGAAAAATTAAACGGTTCAATTTTTAAAAAAATAGGTAGTTTATCTAAGTTATTGAAAATAAAAAGGTTAGGATTTGAAGCTAAATATCTTCCTTTCGCAGAATATAAGGAAATAAAAAAAGAGTTATCTTTAAATACCGAGTTTGTCCCTACCTACGATATCGTAGAATCTTTAAGAGAAATTAAATCAGATATAGAAATCCAGAAGATAAAAAAAGCAACCGAAATAAATATAGAGGCTTTTCGTTATGCTAAAAAAATTATTAGAAAGGGTCTAACTGAAAAAGAAATAGCCAGAATTTTAGAGGATTTTATAAAAAAGAAGGGAGCCAAGCCTTCTTTTGAAACCATTGTAGCAGGGGGTAAAAATTCTGCCTTTCCCCATCATATAAGTAGTGATTATAGGTTAAAAAAAACAGAATTGGTACTTATAGATATGGGAGTAGATTATCAAGGCTATAAATCCGACTTGACAAGAGTTTTCTTTTTGGGTAAAATACCTCATATTATCCGAAAGATCCAAGATATAGTACTTAAGGCACAAAAACTTGCCTTAGAAACTCTAACTTCTAAAGTCTCAATAAGTAAAATAGATAAAACTGCGCGAGATTATATTAAAAAAAATGGATACGCTAAATTCTTTGGTCATGCTTTAGGGCATGGGATAGGTTTGGAGGTTCACGAGGAGCCCTATATCTCGTTAAAAAATAAAAACGTTATAAAAAATGGTATGGTTTTTACCCTGGAGCCAGCAATTTATTTGCCGGGAAAGTTTGGTATCAGGATAGAAGATATGGTTTGGTTTAATAAAGATAAAGCGGAGGTTTTAAGTGCCACTCTCGATAAATCAAATTAAACCGGGTTTAACTGTGCTTTTAGAGGGGGCGGTTTATCAGGTAATTGAGGTCGAGCATGTAAAACCAGGAAAGGGTTCTGCTTTTGCGCGGACAAAATTAAGAAATTTAAAAAATTCTATTATCATAGAGCGCACTTTTAAAGGTGATGATAAGATAGAGGAGGCCTTTGTTGAGGAAAAAAGCCTTCAATATCTTTACAAATCAGGAGATACTTATCATTTTATGAGCCAAGATAGTTTTGAAGAAATCAGTTTATCCTCAGAAGTTCTTAAAGATAAAGTTCTTTTTTTAAAGGATAATTTAGAAGTTACTGCTTTAATTTATAAAGGAGAGATATTAAATATAAATTTACCTAATTTTATTGAGTTGGAGGTAATCTATACTGAAGAGGCGATAAAAGGAGATACGGTAAAATTAGGAACAAAGCCTGCTACTTTAGAGACAGGAGCGGTAATAGATGTTCCTCTGTTTATTAAAAAGGGAGATATAATTAAAGTGGATACCCGCACGAAAGAATATATCGAAAGGGTAAATATTTAAAGGGAGATAGGATATGAATATAAAAGAGATAAAAGAGATGATCAATCTGATGAATGAAAATAACTTATTAGAACTGGAGATAGAAAGAGAGGGTATGCGTATCCGGATTAAAAAAGCATCTGCTACTTCGGAAGCTATGCCTCAGGTTATTATTGAAAGACCATCTAAAGAATTACCCCCTGTTTCTAAGGAAGAACCGCTGTCAAAAGCCCTTCCCAATACTGTAGAGATTAAATCTCCGATGGTAGGAACTTTTTATCGTGCTCCTTCACCCGAAGCACCTCCGTATGTAGAAGTGGGTAGTATCATTGAGCCTGGTCAGGTTATATGTATAATTGAAGCGATGAAGCTGATGAACGAGATAAAGTCGGAAATAAAAGGAAAAATTTTAGAAATCCTGGTAGAGAATGCTGAACCAGTAGAATTTGGCCAGCCATTATTTTTAGTTGAAGTTTTATAATATATGTTCTCTAAGATACTCATTGCTAATCGAGGAGAAATAGCTTTAAGGATTATACGGGCTTGCAAAGAATTAGGTATCCGCACGGTTGCAGTCTATTCCGATGTGGATAAGGATTCTCTCCACGTACGCATGGCAGATGAAGCGATCTGTATCGGAAAAGCACCTAGCTTAGAAAGTTATCTTAATATCCCTGCTATCATCAGTGCTGCGGAAATTACCGATGTAGAAGCGATTCATCCCGGATACGGTTTTTTAGCAGAAAATGCGCATTTTGCCGAAATCTGCGAATCCTGTAAAATTACTTTTATTGGTCCAACTCCTGAGAATATAAAATCTATGGGAGATAAGATGAACGCGCGTCAACTGATGCAGAAAATAGGTATGCCTTTAATTCCCGGTAGCATATCCATAGTGAAAAATAAAGAAGAGGCAATAAAGATAGCCAAACGTATAGGTTATCCCGTAATTATAAAAGCAGCTAGTGGAGGAGGAGGTAAAGGAATGCGCATATGCCATAATGATATAAGTCTGGCTTCCAACTTTATGATTGCCCAGCAAGAAGCAGAGAAAAATTTCGGAAATCCCCACGTTTACATAGAAAAGTATCTGGAAAATCCCCGGCATATTGAAATTCAGATCCTTGCGGATCGTTACGGTCATGTTATCTATTTAGGAGAAAGGGAATGCAGTATTCAGCGTCGCTATCAGAAATTAGTAGAGGAATCTCCTTCCTGTGCGATAGATACAAAGATGCGCAAGCGTTTGGGTGAACTGGCAGTGAGGGCAGCTAAATTTATAAATTATGTGAGTGCAGGCACAGTAGAATTTCTCTTAGATAAAAATAATAATTTTTATTTTATGGAGATGAACACGCGTATCCAGGTAGAGCACCCTGTAACCGAGATGGTCACCGGAATAGATCTCATAAAAGAACAGATCCGTATCGCAGCGGGTGAAAGACTTTCGTATAAACAGGAGGATATACAGATAAACGGTTCAGCTATAGAATGCAGGATAAACGCTGAAGATTATGAGAATAATTTTTTGCCCTGTGCAGGTACTATCACCTATCTAAATTTACCTGCTGGACCCAGGGTAAGGGTAGATACGCATATCTATCAGGGATATAAAATCCCTCCCTATTACGACTCATTACTTGCTAAATTGATTACTTACGGGAGAGATCGCCAAGAAGCATTAAAGACAATGGAGAGAGCCCTTTCAGAATTTATTATTGAGCCCATTAAAACAACCATAAGTTTTCACCGTAATCTATTAAAGCATCCCCTATTTATAAAAGGAAACTTTTCTACACATTTTGTAGAAGAAGTGCTTTTGGAAAAAACAAAAACTACAGTAGAAAAATATGTATAAGGAACAACCCAGTACATCTTTTGGTTCTATCATTATTCACAAAAAAGTGATCGCTTCCATTGCCTCTATATCCTGTTTAGAAACAGAGGGGGTAAGTAAGTTGGGAGATAAATCTCTATTTAAAATATTAAATCTATTTGGCAAGCACCAGGAAAATCTTATAAAAGTAGAGATTAATAAAAATGGAGAAATAGGTTTAGAGATACCCTTAATAATCAAATACGGTTATAATATCGCTGATGTAGCTTATAAGGTACAGGAGAATGTACAGCTTGCTTTAGAAAAAATGACCAATATGCCCATAAGATACATTAACATAATAGTTAATGGCATAGAAAGGAGTTGAGATGAGATTCTTTACTGTATTAGGAATAATCTTTTATACCACTGTTCTATCTTTAGTAGGGGTTTTGCTCATCGTTATTTCCTTAAATTGGCTTCCTGTGGAAATGATAAATAGCTGGTTGGGATATCTCCAGACAGGTTTTCAGGCAAGATTTACTGTGGGTTCTATGGGAATACTACTTATCCTTATAAGTATTTCTTTTGCCCAGCTTATCTTAGGAAAGATTCAAAAAGAAAAAACGATTGCCTTTTCCAATCCTTCAGGAGAAATAACTATTTCTCTTTCTGCGGTGGAGGATTTAATTATCCGCATAATGCGTTCACTTTCCGAAATAAAAGACGCCAAACCTGATGTTATCGCTACTAAAAAGGGGATCGAAATAGATTTAAGGATTTCTTTAAAATCAGAGGTGAATATTCCAGAATTTACAGCGCAACTTCAAGAGATGCTTAAGAATAGAGTGGGAGAAGTTTTAGGCATTGAGGAACCGATAATTATAAAGATCCATGTAACGAAGATATCTTCTCATCAAGAGAAAACAGAAGAGAAAAGACCGGAACAACCAACCATTCCCTTTTCAGGATATCGAAAAATATAGATCTTTTTAAAAAAGGAGGTTGTTTTTATGCAAAAAATAGGTATATTAACTGGAGGCGGTGATTGTCCGGGGTTAAATTCAGTTATAAGGGCAGTGGTACGTAAAGCATTTAACGAAGGGTATGAAACCATAGGGATTAAGAATGGCTGGAAAGGTTTAATTGAGGCAGATTATATGAAGCTTGACCTTACCAGCGTTTCAGGAATATTACCTAAAGGAGGAACTATATTGGGAACGAGCAGAACCAATCCTTATAAAAAAGAAGCTGATGTAAAGAAATTAATAGAGAATTATCATAAGATAGGTCTGGATGCTTTAATCGCGGTAGGAGGGGAGGACACCTTAGGGGTAGCGGTAAAACTCATTAATGACGGTCTCACCAATATTGTAGGTGTACCTAAAACCATCGATAATGACCTCTCCGGTACAGATTATACCTTTGGTTTTGATACAGCAATAAATATTGCTACTGAATGTATTGACCGTCTGCATACAACCGCAGAAAGTCACCACCGCATTATTGTGGTGGAGGTAATGGGAAGGCATGCGGGTTGGATTGCTACAGAGGCAGGAATCGCAGGAGGAGCAGATGTCATTCTTATCCCCGAGATACCCATCGATATAGAAGAGGTATGCCAGCTTATTCAGAGAAGACACAATCGCGGAAAAACTTTTAGTATTGTAGTGGTAGCAGAGGGAGCAAAGTTTAAAGAGGGTTCTTTAGTTACTCAAGAAGAAAAAGTTGATGAATTTGGTCATGTAAGGTTGGGAGGGATCGGTGAAATTTTAGCTAAAGAGATCGAAAAGCGCACAGGTTATGAAACACGGATCAGTGTTTTAGGGCATATACAGAGAGGAGGAACACCTACCGCCTTTGATCGCATTTTAGGTACGCGCTTTGGGATAAAAGCAGTGGAACTAATTAAAGAGAAGAGGTTCGGCCGGATGGTAGCATTATCAGGAAATAAGATTATCGATGTAGATATAAAGGAGGCAACTAAAGAATTAAAGACTGTGGATATGGATCTTTACAGAATAGCCAGGGAGTTTTTTGGATGATTAAAAAGATAAAAAATATAATTAAAGAGAGTATACAGGTAAAAGAAAAACTCCTGAAAAACCAATCTCGAGAGATTTATCGTGCTGCAAAATTAATTATCTCATGCCTTAAAAAGGGCGGAAAGGTAATCATCTTTGGTAATGGTGGCTCAGCTGCAGATAGTCAACATATTGTGGCGGAATTGGTCGGCAGGTTCCAAAAGGAAAGGAAACCTCTGCCCGCGATTGCCTTAACCACCAATACTTCTATTTTGACCGCTATCGCAAACGATTATAATTACGAGAGCGTTTTTCAAAAACAGATAGAGGCATTAGCAAATAAAAAAGATGTGGTGATAGGAATATCAACCAGTGGAAAAGCAAAAAGTGTCATAAATGGAATAATTACCGCCAAAAGAATGGGAATAAAGACTATTTCGTTAACGGGCAAAAAGGGAACCCAATTTGCTAAATTAACCGACGTTTCTATTGTTGTACCATCAGAGGTTACTGCACGCATCCAGGAAAGTCATATCACTGTGGGACATATTCTCTGCGAATTAATAGAGGAGAAGCTTTTTAAAAATCGATGAATAAAAAAATAGTAAATATAAAAGAATTAAAAAAAATATTAGCCATTAAAAAAAAACAAAATAAAATTATCGCTTTTACTAATGGTTGCTTTGACCTTCTCCACTATGGTCATATAAAATATCTTAACCGGGCAAAGGAGCTGGCTGATATTCTAATAGTAGGGATAAATACGGATGCATCGGTAAAAAAAATAAAGGGCAAAAAAAGGCCAATAACCTCTTTAAAGCAGAGGATGGAAATAATTGCTGGACTGGAAGCGGTAGATTACGTAATAAGCTTTTCTGAAACCACTCCTTATAATTTAATCAAAATAATAAAACCAGATATTTTGATAAAGGGAGGGGATTGGAAAAGAAAGGATATTGTAGGAAAAGATATAGTGGAAGCTTACGGCGGGAAGGTAATCACTATACCGTATATAAAAGGTATCTCTACTACAAATATAATAAAGAGAGTTGTCCAAAGATTTAGTTAATAAAAAATATATTTTATATCGAATTTTAGATGCGAATATAAATCGTCTACAGGAAGGTCTGCGTGTCTGTGAAGATAGCGCAAGATTTATTTTAAATAATTACTATCTTAGTCGTAAGTTTAAAAATCTGAGGCACTATTTAAATAGGGTTCATATGGATTTACCTTTAGAAAAAAAAATATTGATGAAAGCAAGAGATACAGAAAAAGACGTAGGAAAAGAGAGTACCTATTATGAGATGCAGAGAAATAATTTTAGAGATATAATTTTTGCTAATCTTCAAAGGGTCAAAGAATCACTGAGGGTTTTAGAAGAATTTTCTAAATTGATAGATAAAAGTATATCTGAAAAATATAAACGTATTCGTTATGAGGTATATAGAATTGAAAAGAAGATCGCTCTATCAATCTAAATCGTATTTTATATTAGATATAGATACTTTATTATACCCACCACTTTATATTATTAAAAAGTTATCAGATACAAAGGCGGTAGATATCATACAACTCAGGGATAAATCCAGCATTAAATCTAAAATCGTTGCTCTGGCAAAATCCATAAGGATGCTCCTTAAAAAAAATAAAATTCTTTTTATCATTAATGATTATATAGATATTGTAAAATCTGTCGATGCGGATGGGCTACATTTAGGTCAGAATGATTTGCCATTACCGTTAGCAAGAAGAATTTTAGGGAAAGAAAAAATCATCGGTATATCCTGTCATTCTTTAGAGGAGGCAGAGGAAGCAGAAAGGGAAGGTGCTGATTATATAAGTATCGGCCCTATTTTTACTACACCCCTTAAACCGGAATACCATCCATTAGGAGTAGGGATATTGAAAAAAATAAAAAATAAAATAAATATTCCATACTTCCCTGTAGGGGGTATAGATCTTTCAAATATGAATAGGTTAATCTCTTTGGGAATAAACAGGGTAGCATTCTCAAGATTATTGGGAAGAGCAAGGGATTTAGATTATATTATAGAAGAACTTAATAGAAAATTTCAATAAATATGACCCAATTAGAATATGCCCGTAAAAATATAATCACAGATTTAATGAAGGAAATTGCCCGTCAAGAAGGACTCTCCGTAAGAGACATCTCTCAAAGGATAAAACAGGGCAAGGTTGTAATACTTAATAATAATAAACGTAAGATTGAAAAACCCTGTGCGGTTGGATGGGGATTAAAAACAAAGGTAAATGCCAATATCGGAACCTCCTCTGACTGTACAGAGATAAGCGATGAGTTAAAGAAATTAAGAATAGCTATAGAATACGGTGCAGATACGATAATGGATTTAAGCGTGGGAGGAAATATTAGAAAAATAAGAAAGCAGATCATAAAATATTCATCGGTTCCTGTAGGAACGGTACCTATATACGAAGCTGCGGTATTAGCCTCCCGACTTAAAGGCTCATTTTTAAAAATGAAAAAAGAACTTATATTCGATATCTTAAAGAGTCAAGCAGAGGATGGGGTAGATTTCTTTACCATCCATGCAGGGATAAATCAGAGAGCTTTAGAAATTTTAAAAAAATATAGACGCATCTTAGATATTGTAAGTAGGGGAGGGGCGATACTGGCGGTCTGGATGAAATATAATAAAAGAGAAAATCCCTTCTATGAGTATTTTGATGAGATTTTAGATATCGCTTATAAATATGATATTACTTTAAGTTTAGGGGATGCTTTAAGGCCAGGCTCCGTATTAGATGCTACTGATAAAGTGCAGTTATACGAACTTAAAATTTTAGGTGAACTGGCTCAAAGGGCAAGAAAAAGAAATGTAAGTGTAATAATCGAAGGCCCAGGACATGTTCCTTTAGATCAAATCAGAAAGAATGTAATTTTAGAAAAGAAAATCTGTAAAGGTGCTCCTTTTTATGTGCTGGGTCCTTTGGTAACTGATATCTCTATGCCCTATGACCATATCAGTGCTGCGATTGGGGGAGCGGTTGCTGCCAGCTACGGAGCAGATTTTTTATGTTATGTTACACCTTCAGAGCACTTAAGACATCCCACAGTAGAAGATGTAAAGGAGGGGGTGATCGCAGCACGTATCGCTGCCCATGCTGCGGATTTAGCCAAAGGGATAAAATCCGCTTTAAATTGGGATAGGTCTATCTCTTTATATAGAAAAAGACGTGTTTGGAAAAAACAGATAGAATTATCCATAGACCCATCTAAGGCAAGCGCATTCCGTGACACATTTAGGCCTTTTGATTCTGAGGTATGTACTATGTGCGGTAAATACTGCTCGATAAAACTTATAGATGATTATTTATAAAAAATTTGCGAGGGTAATTCAACGGCAGAATGCAAGCTTCCCAAGCTTGACGTTGCGGGTTCGACTCCCGTCCCTCGCTCTTAAAAAATAATTTAAAAACTATGCAGAAAGAGATATTTTTTGACCGTAATTATTATTTAGAGCTACTCTCAAAGCATGTTAGAGATTTTACGGAGGGCTACCGCCAGAATCTTTCCTTTATAGGTGAAGAGATGGTAGGTAAAACCTCATTAATTTTACATTTCTTAAATAAATTTAATGATAATCGTATATTACCGATATATATGCCTATAAAAAAAGAAGGAACGAGATTCTTCGCCGAAAGGTTTATGACCTGTTTAGTTTATGGTTTTCTTAATAATAGCGGTATAGAACTTAAAGAAGACCTTAATTATTTGATAAGTAATGCAGAAAAATTTATTCCCCATACGGTTGCGAAAATAAGAGAGATAAGACATATAATTAGAAAAAATAAAACCTCTATTTTTTTAGAATTATTATCCCTCTGCGATGTTATAAATAAAGAAACAAAAAAGTTCTGCTTAGTGATATTCGATGAATTCCATAATTTAGAAGAGATAGGGATAAAGAATCTCTATAGGGATTGGGCAAAGGTACTGGTCCTGCAGAAAAATACCATGTTTATTATTATCAGTTCTTCAAAATTTAAGGCAAAACGGATACTCACCATTAACCTTAATCTACTTTTTGGTAAATTTGAATTAATCGAGATCGAACCCTTTGATTATAAAACCGCCAAAGAATTTTTATTAGATAGGTTAAATGGGTTGATGTTAGAAAATAAACTGATTGACTTTTTAGTAATCCTTACCGGAGGGATACCCTTTTATCTTAACGTAATCGCGGATAGTATTTATAAGATGAAAGACCAGTTATACTTAGATAGATACATTAATAAGGATACTATTTTTGATATTCTTACGGAATTACTTTTTAAAGAAACTGGAACTTTAAATCAGAGATTCTCTAATTACCTGAATAAAGTCTCGGCGAAAGATATGGATAAAAATCTCTTAAAGGTAATACTTTCTATCTCTAACGGGTATAACCGCATAAAAGATATAAGCCAAAATCTTCATATCCAAAGAAGAAATATATTAAAACTAATCCATCAACTTTTAGAGATAGATATGATTACAAAGAATGGCGATCTTTTTAAGATAAACGACCGATTATTTAATCTATGGTTAAAACTGGTATACCAAAAGAAGCTCCTAAGTCCAGAATTTAATCCCCAAATACAACTTCAGATGTTTAGAAAAGAATTGGAAAATACCTATAATGAATTTCTCGACAGCTCAAATAAAAGTTTATTGGAAAGGGTAATGGAAATAATGTACCTTTTTGAGGATGCTTATGTAAATATCGATAATAAGAGGATTGACCTTACTGTCTTCAGAGAGATAAAACCATTTTACCTTGAATCATCAGGTATAAATGAAGGTCTAATCGCGCGCTCAGCAGACAATCTATGGATAGTAGCTATAAAACAGAATCCTTTAAGAGAAGAGGATATCGAGGAATTTTCTCGTTTTTGTAACAAACATAGACAGAAAAAACAAAAAAGGATCGTAATTACCCTCCATCAGATAGATACTAATGTTCGCCTTAAGGCTATGGAGGAGAGGATATTAACCTGGGAATTAAAAAATTTAAATTTACTCTGTGAGCTATTCAATCGGACAGTAATTATAGGATAATCCTTTAAGAATATGAAGATAGGAGTAATCTCTGATACGCATATCCCAGAAAGGGCAAAGATCATTCCCCCAAAGGTTATAAATGGGCTTAAAGATTGTAATGTTATTTTACATGCGGGAGATTTAGTAGAACTAAAAGTTTTAGATGTTTTGAAAGAGATAACCGATAAAGTAATAGCGGTTTATGGAAATATGGATTATCCTGAAGTAAGAAGAAAATTGCCACCTAAACAGATAGTAGAATTGGAGGGCTTACGTATTGGTGTATTCCATGGATGGGGAGCTCCCCATAAAATTATAGATGTGGTAAGGGATGCTTTCAAAAACGAAGACCCACAGGTCATTGTTTTCGGACATTCGCATCAACCTTTAAGTAAAAATATAGAAGGCATCCATTACTTTAATCCCGGCTCTCCTACGGATAAAATATTTTCAACATTCAATTCCTATGGCATTTTGGAGATTGAGAAAAAAGCCATAAAAAAAGCGGATATCATAAGGATATAGTATGGAGCTACTTTGGGCCCCTTGGAGAATAGGTTATATAAAAAGCGGTCATAAGGATAGGAAATGTATATTCTGTCAGGCAAAAATAAACCCCCAAAAGAATTATGTATTTATAAAAAACAATTATTCCATGGCAATGCTCAATATTTATCCTTACAATAATGGACATACCCTGGTATTTCCCTTAAGACACACAGGTAAAATCTTTTGTTTAGAAGAGAGGGAGGTATGGGATATTTATAGAACTATAGAGGAGACTATTAAATTAATCGATAAGGTATTAAAACCTCAAGGGTATAACCTCGGTGTAAATATATCGGATATCGCCGGTGCGGGTATAAAAAACCATTTACATATTCATATTGTACCGCGCTGGAAAGCGGATACGAATTTTATGCCAGTGATATCAAATACCAAGGTGATCTCGCAATCTTTAAAAGAATTATATAAACAACTAATAAAAGCAAAATCTCGATGATGTTGAACTATAAAATTAATGAATACGAAAAATATATCTTAGCAGACTACGCTATGCATAGTCGGTTCAGTCGGGGAAGAAGATACAAAGAAAAGGAACATCCCTACCGTTCTTGTTATCAACGTGATAGGGACCGTATCATCCATTGCGCTGCCTTTAGAAGATTGGAATATAAAACTCAGGTTTTTATCATCCATGAAGGGGACTATTATCGCACAAGACTCACGCATACTTTAGAGGTCTCTCAAATTGCCCGTACCATAGCTTGTGCTTTAAGGTTAAATGTTGACCTCGTTGAGGCGATCGCCCTTGCACACGACTTGGGGCATACCCCTTTTGGGCATAGCGGAGAAGATATCCTAAATGAACTTATGCATCGTCACGGAGGTTTTAACCATAACCTACAGGGATTGCGGGTAGTGGAAGTGTTAGAGGAGAGGTATCCGGAATTTCCCGGACTCAATCTCACCTGGGAAGTAAGAGAAGGGATGGTTAAACATTCCTCCACATTTGATAAGGCAGGTTACTTAGATGAATTCTGCCCCGAAGAATCCAGTACCTTAGAGGCACAGGTTGTTGATCTGGCTGATGAAATTGCTTATGATAATCACGACTTAGATGATGGACTTACATCTGGACTCATCAATGAAGAGGAATTAAAAAAGGTCCAACTTTGGAAGGATATCTCTAGTAGAATAACTCAGAAGTATAACCGTCTCAGTGATTCGGAGAGGAAATATTTAATCATAAGACAGTTGATTGACCTTCAGGTTACCGATCTTATTCAGAATACATTAAAAAATATAAAAAATATGGGAATAAAAAATTATATGGATGTAAAAAAGAATAAACAACGGATTGCTAATTTCAGTAAAGATATGTTAGAGTTAAGATTGCCTTTAAGAAATTTTCTTATGGACAATCTTTACAATAATTACCGTGTGATAAGAATGTCTAATAAAGCTAAACATTTTATAAGGGAGTTATTTAAATCCTATATAAATAACCCGGGGGTACTTCCTTTACATATTCAGAAGAGGATAAAAAAAGATGGACTGTATAGAGCTGTCTGTGATTATATAGCAGGAATGACCGACAGATTTGCACAAGATGAATACAAAAAATTATTCGACCCTTACGAAAAGGTATAAATTATTTATTAATTCCCTACATAGCCTTTACCGTCTGGTAAATTCTAACTTCAATATGCCCAATCTTATTATCCGTATAGCAAAATTGATAAATCAGATATTGGATTCAAGATTATGTTTAATTGTTCTTGTGGATAACCATAAGAGCTTTTCTCTATTGAGGTGTAGTGTATCAAATAAACGGGTATGTTTTTTAGATAAAAAGAAAAGGATAGTAAATCAATTAGAAAAACGTATCCTGAATACTTCCTCCGCAGTATTCAGCAATAATATTTTAGGCGTACCCATCATTGCTGAAGATATAATCGGTCTAGTTATAGTACATAATAAACTAAACCGCACCTCTTTTGACAAACTCGATCAGGAGTTCCTCATGACTTTAGCCGAACAGGCAGTAATAGTGATAAAAAATGTTCAACTTTATGAAGAACATCAAAAAATAATTTTAGGTTCAATAAACTCATTGGTTACCCTTTTAGATAGTCAGCTACCTGAACGTTACGTCCATTCACCTTACTTTGATCGCCTGGTTACCTCTATTGCCCAACAGATGAATCTAAGTGAAAGTCAAATTGAGACCTTGCGCTACGCTAGCATATTCCACGATGCGGGGAAGTTTAATATCCCCCTCCAGATCCTTAATAAGCCTACAAAGCTTACTAAACAGGAGTTTAGAATTATCAAAGGACATCCTTTAAAGGGCGTTCAGATAATTAAACATCTGGAAATACTAAAACCGATATTACCTATAATTCTCTATCATCATGAAAGATACGACGGCAAGGGCTATCCTTCCGGGTTAAAGGGGAAAAGGATACCTCTCGGAGCAAGGATTATGGCTTTAGCAGATGCCTTCGATGCTATGGTCTATGGAAGACCTTACCGCCAAAGGATGGATTTGGATTCGGCAATTGAGGAAATAAAAAAAGAAAGCGGTAAACAGTTTGACCCAGAAGTAGTGGAGGCATTTTTAAAAACGATAAGACTTAAGAAAATAAAAAAATACTTGCAACTTATTAAATAGATAGTATATAATAAAATAAAATGGGTAAAATTAGATTCTCACAATTAGAGATGTTTTCTTTGGAACAGAATCAAAGCGGTATTCAACCGCAGCCGATTTTTAGGTTAAAGGATATAAAAAATTATGAAAAGGTGATTCTGGTTATCTTATCTTTTTTACTGATAAGTGTTGTTTCCTATTGTTGTGGATTTAAACAAGGCAAAAAATTAGCATTATTAAATAATAATGTTAAACAGATGGACACAACGGAAACAAAAATACCTACAACAAATATACCTGTAAATCTAGAATCAGAGAGAGAAAAATCGTTACCCAAAGAAGAAAGGACGTATAAATCAGGTTATACTATTCAGGTAGCTACTTATAAAACTTCAGATTACGCCCAGCGTGAGGCAGGGAGATTAAAAAAGAGAGGATTTAATACATTAATTATAAATAAAGGGAATTACACCTTGCTGTGTGTAGGCTCTTTTTTTAACAAACAGGAGGCAGAAATACTTTTGGCTAAACTTAAAAAGGATTACGGAGACTGTTTTATAAGGAGGTTTTAAAAGATGTCTATCCATACTTCATTGAAATTACGCGTAGGAAAATCGGATTCGCGTTCTGTACTGAAGCGCGCCGAAAGGATAAAGGTACTTATGGCTAAAGGTCAATGGAGTAAAGATAGCTCCGTATATGGCCTACCCAAAATAAAAGTAGTTAAGATAAAGGTTAAAAAGGAAAAGGCGCAAGAAAAACCTGCAGAGACCGCTACTCCGGAAACAAAAGCAGAATCCGTAAGCTCTTCTTCCAAAACTTAAATGATACAGGAATAAAATTGGCTATTTTAGGTTTCTTTCTATCAATCGGACTTCTTCTGATAGCGATGAGTATACATGAATTTGCCCATGCCTGGGTTGCTTACCGTTGCGGTGATAATACCGCTAAGATTATGGGAAGACTTTCTCTAAATCCATTAAGTCATATCGACCCTATAGGTACTATAATTATGCCCTTATTTTTGTTTATCGCTACAAGTGGCAGATTTATTTTTGGGGCAGCAAAACCAGTACCGATAAATTACTGGCTCCTAAAAAACCCCAAAAGGGATATAATCTGGATTGGTATGTCAGGACCCTGCGCTAACATAATGATGGCTTATATTCTGGGATTGCTCTTAAGATATATTGCTCCTAATACCATCCTTAAAATCCTTATAAAGGAATTGGCAGTAATAAGCTTAGTGTTAGGGATATTCAATCTTATACCCATACCTCCTTTAGATGGCTCAAGAATATTAATGGGAATACTACCGCAAAAATTATCTCGGATTTACGCTTCTTTGGAACCTTACGGTATTATAATTATAATGTTGGCAATTGCAGTGGGGTTGTTTGACCTGATTATTTTTCCTTTAGTAAATAAAATGATAGTGATATTTGGGTTATCTTAAATATGAAAAAGATAACTTTAAGATTAAAAGAGAACGCCTACGATATAATTATTGCCAGCGGATTACTTAAAAAATCAGGCTCCTTTATCAGGAAATTAAAAATAGGTAGACACGCCTATATAATCACCAATTATAAGATAAAAAAGAATTACGGTAAAATTTTAAAAGATTCCTTAAATAAAGAAGATATAACTTCTAATTTCCGATTAGTTAAGGATAATGAAAAAGCAAAATCTATATATTTATCTATTAAAATTATAAAAGATATATTGAGATTGAATAAAACAACGGATACGTTTATCGTTGCTTTTGGCGGAGGAGTAATAGGTGACCTATCAGGTTTTATTGCTTCTATTTATAAAAGAGGGATTCCTTACGTACAGATTCCTACCACATTACTGGGGCAGATAGATTCAGGGATTGGGGGGAAAACCGCAGTGGATTTAAAAGAAGCAAAGAACATGATAGGTACTTTCTATCAACCGTCTTTGGTATTGAATGATATCTCTTTACTTAAGAGTTTAGATAAAAGACAGTTGCGTTCAGGTATAGCGGAGGCAATAAAGTACGGAATAATAAAAGATGGTTTTATACTTAACTATATTGAAAAAAATCTTAATAAGATATTTGCATATAATGAGGAGGTTTTAGAGAACCTCATCTATCATTGTGCTAAAATAAAGGCAAAAATTGTAGAGTTTGATGAAAAAGAAAAAAAGATGCTTAGGACAATTTTAAATTTTGGTCATACTATAGGCCATGCATTGGAGGCAGCTTCTGGATATAAAACCTATACGCATGGGGAGGCGATCGGCATAGGGATGCTGGTAGCTTTAGAGATAGGAACGAAGTTAAAGTTAACCTCCCAAGGGTTACTTAAAAGGGTAGAGGATTTACTAAAAAAGGTGGGGCTTCCTGTAAAAATAAATAGACGGTTAGAATTAGAGAGAATTATTCAGGCCCACTATTTTGATAAGAAATTTAAAGGCAAAGAAAACAGGTTTGTCTTAATTCAAAAAATCGGTAGACCTATAATTAAAGAGAAGGTTCCGCTTCTCCTAATCAAAGAAGCAATAAAGAAGTATTACTGATCTTTTATATTCAGTTCGATTATCCTATCTTTTTCTTCTGATTCTAATACTACTTTATCAGAAAGGATCTCTTTGATACAGTACCCTTTTAAACAATCACCCTTTTTAAATATACGGTTGTCAATGATTACGTAAGGGTTTAAAGGGTCGTAAAATATACCGCTTAACTTTGGTGTCTCAGAAGAAAACTTTTTATCTTCTGTTATGGCTTTAGGGATAACCTCTTGAGGATAAGAAATTTCCTCTTTAGAATAAGTCTTTTTTTCCGGTAACTTAAACTGATCTTCCTTCTTCAATAATAATTGACTAAATACCTCAAAGATAGTCCCTGCCAAAATAAATCCTCCTACAACGAATAACAGGTAAACAAAATAACTATAAAGTTTTTTAGATTTTTTTATATTATTATCCTTATTTATAACAGATTTACCTTTCTCGATCTTTTTTAATGCATCGTAAATGATACTCATCTTAGAACCTACTCAGTTCATCTATACAGATATCAATCATCTCTTCATCTATAAATTTTTTCTCCCGGATAAATCCTAAAAGTAAGGCACGGTCACAGATGAGGTTTATAAGACGGGGGGTACCCGAAGAAAACCTGTAGATTTTTTTAATGGCTAAATCACTAAATTTTATACTCCCATCAGAGCCTGCGATATTTAAGCGATGGTAGATGTATCCCGCTACCTCATCCCCATCTAAGGGTAAAATATGATAACTAACCATCACCCTCTGTTTGAGCTGTCTTAAATTATAAAGTTGTAGTCTCTGATTCAACTCTGGCTGACCTACTAAGATTATCTGTAAAAGTTTTTCCTTTTCAGTTTCTAAGTTAGATAAAAGCCTTATCTGCTCCAGTTGCGGTGCCCTTAAATTCTGCGCCTCATCGATAATCAAAACAACATTACTGCCTTTCTCCGCTTGCTGGATAAGAAACCTATTTAGGTCGAATATAAAAGACATTCTAGTTTTACCCGAAGGGCTGATACCAAAATCTTCTACAATCGCTTTCAAAAGTTCCAAACCAGAAAGGTATGGGTTCATAATAAATGCGGTTTTTACTGTTTTAGATATCCGATTAAGAAAGGCTTTACAGAGGGTAGTTTTACCGGTTCCAATTTCTCCGGTAAGTACAATAATTCCCTTTCGCTGTTCTACGCCATAGCTAAGATGAGAGAATGCCTCACGGTGCTTACGGCTAAAAAATAAAAAACTCGGGTCAGCGGTAACGTTAAAGGGAGACTCCTTCAGTCCATAAAAATCGCAATACATATTTCTTTTTTTATTATATCAAAACATACTTTATTGTAAAGGTTCTTTTATTAGATGTAAATATTTGACATAATGATAATCGTATGTTATATTTAACTAATTATAATTGAATAGAGGAGGAGGATATGGCAGAAGAAAAGGCTACCACCCAAACAGAAAAACAGAAAAATTGTGCTGCCTGTGGAAAACCGGTAAAAAAACTTAAGCGCTATTATAACCGCGGTAAATACTACTGTTCACGTAAATGTTTTCGTAAATTTAAAAAATCACAGAAACAGAAAAATTCATGAAAGAAAAACCCTTCATAGAAAGAAGAAGATATCCGCGTATAGAAAAAAAATTACCCTTACAAATCATTACTGATAAATACGACATCTCTACAGAAACTAAAAATCTTAGCTGTATCGGTGCTTACTGTAGTATAGATAGAGATATTCCTGTCTTAACAAAACTCTCTATAACCATCCTTCTTCCTGGAAAATCAAAAAATAAGTATACGGAGGTTCGCTGTAAAGGGGTAGTGGTACGCAAAGAAAAGAACCCCTCAGGCGGATTTAATATTGGCATATTCTTTAATGATATAACCCAAAAACAAAAAGAAAAAATTTCAAAATATATATATAAACATTCCCGTATCATTTAAAAAATGGGAATAATTAAGGAATCCCATCCGGTTAAACTATTTATCGGTTTTATCTTTAATAAAGAAGTATATCTTGAGAAGGCAAAAAAGATACTGACAAAAAAATTTGGTCCGATAGATCTGGAAAGTGAAGTTATAGATTTTATATATACCGATTATTACTGCAAAGAGATGGGAGAAAATTTAAAGCGAAGTTTTGTAAGTTTTAGAAGACTCATTATCGCATCTAAATTGGCAGATATAAAATTATTTACCAATAGGATTGAAAGCAGATTATCCACTAATCAAAGACGTAATATCAATATCGACCCCGGCTATTTGGATTTAGCTAAGGTTGTACTTGCCTCAACCAAAGATTATACCCACCGGATATACTTAAAAAAGGGTATATTTGCAGAGGTAACCCTTTTTTATCAAAATAAAGGGTTTCATCCTTGGCCCTGGACTTATCCGGATTATAAGACCCAGCGGTATAGAGAAATATTCCAAAAAATCCGTCAGATTTACCTTCAACAGATAAGATGCTTGAAAAAATAAAAGGATTTTTGAAGATTATTTATCTAAAAATAATTAAAATCGATGATTCAGCGCATAAGATTTCCTTAGGTTTTGCTATCGGGGTTGCTTTAGGGATAATCCCAGGAACTGGGCCCTTAGCGGCTTTAATTTTTGCAATTTTATTAAGGGCTAATCGTGCTTCCGCATTAATAGGTAGTCTTTTAGTAAATACCTGGTTTAGTATTATTACTCTGATTCCTGCAGCCAAAATAGGAGCATTATTATTTAATTTAAATTGGCATAAAATTTATACCGAGTGGCTGATTCTTTTTTCCTCTTTACGCTGGCAGGGCTTAATAAAAGTTTCCCTATATAAAATCATCTTGCCAATAATCTTAGGATATGTTATACTTGCTTTAGGTTCTGCGTTGGTGGCTTATACCCTATGTAGGATAATCTTAAAAATTAACCGGTATGGAAATAAAAAGCGAGATTACCTTTCCTGGTGAATTAAAAGATGAGCCTCTGATCTGTAGACTCTGTAAGGACTTTGATATAATTATTAATATAATTGAAGCCTCCTTTTCTACAGAAGTAGGTTGGGCTATACTCGTATTTAAAGGTAGGGAGGAGGAGATAAAAAGGGCCTTTGATTACTTAAAACAGAAGGGTGTAAAAATAGATAATCTTCAGGTGCTCTAATATGCAAGAGAGAAGAAAATTTGTAAGGTTTAGGTTTCCTTTTTGTGCGCGGTATAATGTGGATGCCTCTGAACCGGCTGTTTCCGCAGTGACCCGCGATATCAGCTATGGAGGGATTAGATTAATTATAGATAGTTTAGAAACCCTTTCCGAAAACTACCCGGTTTATCTAGAAGTGGTCTTTCCCGAAGAAACCCTTAAATTCTGTGTAAAATTGGTCTGGAAAAAGAAATATAATGAGGAGAAACAGGAGGCAGGCTTTTCTTTTGTAAAATTGCCAGATTCCTATAAGGAAATAATCTATAAATACGTCTTTAAATATGCTCCCCAACAATTTAAATCCCCGTTAACCCCAAAGGAATAACTTAATCCCTTCTTAAAAAATCCTTTCTTTAAAAATTCATTAATTTGTCTTTCGATGTCAGGTTTTAAAAAAATTAGTAAAATCCGGTAAATTCTCTTATAGTTTTCCACAGGAAAATACCAAATTTATATAAGTTATTTATTATCAATAACTTATGTAAAATTGTTCTGAATATTGAAGTTTACATAAGATATATTATAGGAAGTTCAAGCAGGCCCATGAATTTTAATTATTTTGCCATTTATTATGGCATCTGCTAAGATTTTTCTTGCTTTATTTAGGATCCTACTAAATGTCTGCTGGGATATACCCATCATCTTTGCTGATTCTTTTTGGCTTAAATTCTGGAGGTCTGACCATCTTAGAGCTTCCAATTCATCTATACCTAAAATTACCTCATCCGGCCTTCCCGCACGACCGCGGGGGCTAAAATAGTAGATTTTAGGAAAATTTTGAATTAACCTTTGTTTTTTAGGCCTACCTCTATTCGCCATAATTTACTTATTTTTAACCTGGTATTTATTTTGAGTATATACTCAAAAATAATAAAAAGTTAAATCTTCCCAAATTAAAAAAATTTCAAAAATTATTTAGCTGAAGGTGGAACTTGAGGTGTTGAGGGCATCATCTGTGGCGAAGGCCTCATCATCATTCTGGAAACCCGCGGAGTTATCCCGATCACATTTAACAATATGAATATCGCACTATAGAGCATAATCACTGTTCCTAAAAAATAACCCAATGCCTGCAAAACCTTCTCTTCCCTTTTAGCAAAGTATAGTATAAGATAACCTATTCCTAAGGAAACCATCAGTATAGCATTACCTCCTAAACACCTATAAAACATACCCCCTCCTTTTTAGGTCTTTTTTAAACAATCATCTCTCCAGAGACAATTGAATTGGTCACAGTAATTAACCGCGGTACCAAAACAATCAAAATTACCTTCCTTGCGTTGAATTTCTCTGATAAGTTCTTTTTTGGAATACTTCCAAACATCTTTGATCCCTAAGCTCCTGGCCTTTTTTTCTATATCAATTAAACGCATAGGTTTCCTCCTCTTTAAATTTTATAAACTATATCATTTTTCCTTACCCGATAATTAACTAAAAGACCAATCTCTTGTCCCCGTTTTGCCTTTTGTATAGAGACATGGTTAATCTGCATAGAGGTTACGGTCTGGGTGAAGTCTGTAGTATGTCCTTTTATTTTAATATTATCTCCTAAAGCCAGAGGTGCCTTAAGTTTTACCACTCCCGCACTTACCTTAGGAAAATAATGGGTTATTATACCCACAATTTTTTCTTTTGGCTTTGTTTCTTTTATTTTCTTAACCTTTCTAACTTGTACCTTTTTCTTAGGTTTTCTTTTTGTTATTTTTTTAGGCGTTTTCTTTTTTGTGGGCATAGTCTTCCTCCCACCTCCTTTTTAGAATTTTTCCCAATGGATTACCTCTTCTAAGGGACGCTTATCTGTAGATTTCTTTTCTTTGGGATAACCTAAAGCAATCAGAGATACCAGCTTAAACCCTTCTGGAACTTCTAAAAATTTTCTTATCTCTTCTGCGTATGGCTTTTTATCTCCCGCTACCCAACAACTTCCCAATCCTAAATCCGTAGCGCACAGTAAAATATTCTCCGTAGCAGCGCATCCATCCTCCAGGTAATATTTCGTATCTTTACAGAAGATAGCAATACAGCAAGCGCTATCCGCAATAAAAGGACCGCTCTGGGCTAAAGAACCTATTTTTTTTAATCTCTCTTTCTGGGTAACTACTACAAATTCCCAAGGTTGAATATTTCTGGCAGTAGGAGCCAATCTTGCCGCATCTATTAATTTCTCTATAATTTCTTTAGGGATCTGCTTTGAAAGAAAAGAACGGCAACTGTACCTCTCTCTGATTGCCTTTTGAGTTTCCATTTTAAGTAACCTCAATCAAAGAATCCATCTCTCCGAAGGGGTTATTTATCTTTTTAATATTATAAGGATCCTCCATCCATTTACCATCCACTACAAAACGATAACGGTAACAACCGGGTAATAATCTTATCCTTTTTGACCAGGTTCCTTCTTTATTAAGCTCCATTCTACTGTTCTCCTCTATCCTCCAATCATTAAAGTCTCCTACCAGGTATACCTCTTTTGCCTCAGGCATAAATAAGGAAAAGGTTATCTCTTGAAAATTATTAAGTTTCTCCTCAATTATTTGCTCCATCTGCAGTTTTAACTCCTCCATTTTTGGATAAGTAGTTTGATTGATAATCTCCAAAGATAAACTGAAATAATCTTTTGCGCCTCGGCAATATCGGTCGTATTTCAAAATATGACATCCGTTATTTTGCGCCTCTTTCAGTTTTACATTAGTATGGATAATGGTTTCGAAGACATTCTCTCTAAATCTTTCCTTTATTTTTTTAAGCATCTGGAAGGAATGATTCAGACGAGAATCGAATATAGTCAGAAGTACCTTCCAAGAAAGGTGACATCCTAACCTTTCACAGAGAAGCTCAATTATACCGATAAGCCGGTCGAGTCCTTCCAGCGAAAACCTACTTGCCTCAACGGGAATAATTACAAAATCCGATGAGCGGATCGCATTGATGGTAAGGATACCCAAATTGGGAGGGCAATCTATAATAATATAATCGTACTTTTCTCTTAAAGGTGTAATGATATCGTGCAATCGGGACTCCCTACCAATCTCATTTGCCAACTCCTGTTCTAATGTACTTAAAAGAATATTGGAAGGGATTACATCAAAATAGGGTTCTAAATTTATACAGACCTCTTCTATCCTAAGTTTTTTATTAGAAAATGCGGAAAGAACATCATAAATACTCGGTTCTGTAGGAAGGTTTAAACCTAAAGTGGCATGCGCTTGGGGATCAAAATCAATTAATAAGGTCTTCCTATGGTTCTTTGCTAAGCAGGCACTTAAGTTTACCGCGGTAGTGGTTTTACCACATCCTCCTTTTTGATTGGCTATTGAGATAACGGATGCCATCTTTAAACCTCCTTATTTTATTAATCTTATATCGTCAATATATAATTTACCTTCTTTCTGAGCTGTATTCCATTCCTCTATAATAAAACGCAACTCCTTCATATTAGACCAATTTTTTATCTCTTTAAAATCAGAAAGATTAATTCTAAATTCCTTCCATTTATAGGGAATATCTTTTAAATAAACTAAAGATACCTCATTAAAACTGCTGACGAATTCTACCTTCATATGGAGATTATCGAGATACTGGGATTTTTTTAAACGGAATGCTAAAGTTTTAAAACCATCTAAACTTAAATTATTTAAATAAATAGTATAGATTTCTTTTTTTACCGGGTCAAAATTAAAATTAATCTTTATCAGCTCGTGGTTTAAAAGGATACTGGATCTGTGCTCTAAAGGAAGGAAGAATAATATGAACTTAAAGAAAAAAACAATCAGGATTACACTTATTAGACCTAAAGTTAAAAGACCAACCTTCCACGAAAGTCTTTTATTTTTTTTATATTTTAAAGAGGCATCCAGATAAATACGGGCAAGATGCTCGTAAACTTCTTTCTTTTCCATTTTCTTTTTTATAACACAAAACCTATTGTCTGTCAAGTATTTTTAAAATAAATGTAAAATTTTTGTTTTTAAATTCAAAATTTTAAAATAAAAAAGGGCAAAGGTTTTTTAATACCTTTGCCCTCTCTTTTAATTTTAAATTTTTTAATATTCTGGAGGATAACCTCCTGGTGGTAAAGGAGGCGTTTTCTCTTTCTCAGGTTTTTCTGCTACCAAAGCTTCGGTAGTAAGTAATAAACTAGCGATACTAGAAGCATTTTGTAAAGCGGTACGGGCTACTTTGGTAGGGTCAATTACCCCTGCCTCAATCATATCCACATAGGCATCCTGATTCACATCATAACCTACATTGGTCTTTTCATTCTTTACCCTTTGTACCACCACCGAACCTTCCAATCCTGCGTTCTGTGCTAGTTGTCTTAAAGGTTCTTCTAATACACGTTTGATAATATCTACACCGATCTTCTCATCACCCTCTAACTTTAATTTTTCTAAAGCAGGTATGGCACGAATAAAACCCACACCGCCTCCAGGAATAATTCCCTCTTCAACCGCAGCGCGTGTTGCATGTAAAGCATCCTCTACCCGGGCTTTCTTCTCTTTCATCTCAGTTTCCGTAGCTGCGCCCACATTGATTACCGCCACTCCTCCTGCAAGCTTGGCTAAGCGTTCCTGGAGTTTCTCACGGTCATAGTCAGAATCGGTTTCTTCGATCAGCTTCTTTATCTGAGCAATCCTACCATTGATAGCTGAAGTCTTTCCTGCACCTTCTACAATTGTGGTATTCTCTTTATCTACCTTTACCCGCTTTGCTCTTCCCAAATCTTCCAGGTCTACATTTTCTAACTTTATCCCCAAATCCTCAGTGATTGCTTTTCCACCGGTAAGGATAGCGATATCCTCAAGCATAGCTTTTCTGCGGTCACCGTAGCCAGGTGCCTTTACTGCACAACAGGAGAAAGTTCCCCTGATTTTATTTACTACCAGAGTTGCCAAAGCTTCACCTTCTACCTCTTCGGCAATTACTAAAAGTGGTTTTCCCGTGCGGGCGATCTTTTCTAATAAAGGTAGGATATCTTTTATGGAGGAGATTTTTTTCTCATAAATTAAAATATAGGGGTCCTCTAAAACACATTCCATTCTCTCTGCATCCGTAACAAAATAAGGAGAAAGGTATCCTTGATCAAACTGCATCCCTTCTACTACTTCTAAGGTAGTGGCAGTAGATTTAGCTTCTTCTACAGTAATTACGCCGTCTTTTCCTACTTTTTCCATCGCATCCGCAATCAGCTCACCGATTGCCTGATCGCAGTTAGCGGCAATCGCTGCCACCTGGGCAACTTCTTTTTTATCTTTGATGGGAGTGGAGAGCTTCTTTAATTCTTCTACTACTTTCTCCACTGCCTTTTCAATCCCCCTTTTTATCGCCATGGGATTGGCTCCTGCAGTTACATTTTTCAAACCTTCACGGTAGATTGCCTCTGCCAGAATGGTAGCGGTAGTCGTACCATCTCCCGCAGTATCTGAAGTCTTCTCCGCCACCTCTTTTACCATCTGGGCTCCCATATTTAAATAAGGGTCTTCTAATTCTATCTCTTTAGCTACCGTAACTCCATCTTTGGTGATAGTAGGAGAACCAAATTTCTTATCCAAAACCACATTTCTTCCTTTAGGGCCCAAAGTTACCTTTACCGCAGAAGATAACTGCATTATCCCCTCTAAGATCTTACGTCTTGCCTCTTCGTTAAAAGCCAATTGTTTAGCCATACCCGCCTCCTTTTTATTTTATAATCGCTAAAATATCCTCTTCTTTTACAATCAAAAGTTCCTCTCCTTCTTTAGTAGTAACTTCAGTTCCAGAATATTTACTAAATAAAACCCGATCTCCTACTTTTACCTCCAAAGGTTGGATAGTTCCATTTTCTAATATTCTTCCTTTACCTACTGCCAAAACTTTTCCCTCTTGAGGTTTTTCTTTAGCGGTATCCGGAAGCACAATTCCTCCTTTGGTTTTTTCCTCTGCTTCTAAGGGTTTAATCACTACACGGTCTCCTAAAGGTTGTATATTCATCTTCACACCTCCTTTAGAAAATTAGCACTCTTATATCTTGAGTGCTAATTATAAATAAAAAATAAAATTTGTCAAGCTCTTTTATATATTTTAACTTATTCCTCTTCCTCAATCAATGCTAAAACCTCGCCGACATTTACTGTTTCACCTTCTTTATAAATTATCTGGGAAAGTATACCTGTGCAAGGTGAAGGGAGATTAAAAGTTGCCTTATCAGTAACCAATTCTACTAAATCCTCATCTTTATTTACCCTTTGACCCTCCTGATAATACCAATAAGAAACTGTGGCCTTTTCTATCCCCTCTCCTAATTCAGGTAAAATCACTTTAATCATCCCCTACCTCCTCCTTAAAACAGGATAAAAATACCTCCTTTGCCTTAAAAAACGGGATATCTTTTTTTAATATACTTTCTATAGAGGTCATCTCTATATCCATCCCACAAGGATAAATCAGAGAAAAATTATCCAGAACCTCTTCCTTTACATTTATACTCATCCCATGGTAGGTTATCCAGCTCTTTACCGCAATTCCTATAGAGATAATCTTTTTATCCTCCACCCATACACCTCTAAACCCTGCTTTAAAGGTTGCCAAAATACCAAATTTTCCCAAAAAAGATATACCGAGTTTTTCCAACCATCTTAAAAAATTATACAGGTCTTTTTGAAAAAAATTAAGGTCAAAAATAAAGTATACTACTAACTGTCCTGGTCCATGATAGGTAGTTTTGCCTGCCCGATCCGTGGGGATTATCTTTATCTTTCTCTTCTGTAATTCTTGGGCGGGAACCTTTATCTCTTCCTCTTTACTCAATCTACCTAAGGTAATTACCGGATCAAATTCAGAGAGGATAAGTGCGGAATCTATTAAGTGATTTTTTACTTTATAAAAAATCTCTTTCTGAAAGTCGCAGGCATAAGAAAAATCTACTCTTCCCAAATCAAAAATCTGACAATTTAACTTTAAAGAATTCAACATTGCTTTAAAACTTCACTGATACATTCGGATATTGTGGGATGGGCAAAGATAGTATTCTTCAATTCAGAAATCTTTATTTTATTTTGAATCGCTAAATTCAAAATACCGATTATCTCTGTGGCGGATGGACCAATTATAGATGCGCCCAATAAACTGTCGGTTTCCCTATCCCAGATTATCTTAATCAGACCTTCGGTTTCTTCCAATATATGGCTCATGCCCAAACCTAAAAAATCAAATCTATTAATTTCAAATTTTAAGTTTTGCTTCTTTGCTTCCTCTTCAGTGAGACCAACCCTGGCAACCTCAGGATAGGTAAATATACAGTTAGGGATATATGGGTTTTTAATCTTTTTTATTTCTTTAGGAAAAACGATATTCTCCGGTACCTGCCAACCTTGATAACTGGCAAGATGCGCCAGCATTAATCGGTTAGTACAGTCTCCGATAGCATAGATATTTGGTATATTTGTCTTCAGATAATCATCAGTAACTATCCAATTTTTCTCCTGTTTTATCCCTATCTTTTCTAAACCCAGTGTTTCTGTATTAGGAATCCTTCCTACGCTAACTAAAATAAGCTCGTAATTTGAAATATCCATATTTCTTAAATCAAAAGAGGTATAAACTTTGATCCCCCTTTTTTTAAAAATCCTCAGCAAACGCAGGGAAATCTCATTATCTTCTTGGGGAAGAATATGGGGAAGGAGTTCTACCAGAGTTACCTCAGCTCCCAAAATGTTAAAGAGACTGGCAAACTCACAACCGATTACCCCTGCACCTACAATTAAAATTGAGGAAGGGATTTTATCCAATTCCAATATCTCATCACTAGAAAGGACCCTTTTTTTATCAAATTTCAAAAAATTTAACTCTTGAGGTCGAGACCCCACTGCGATTATAATATTCTTTGCTTCTATTACAGAACCATTTACTTCAATCTCATGTTCAGATTTGAATTTAGCAAAGGAATTTATATAAGTGATATTTCTGTTTTTAAGGGTATTACTTAAACTCAGGCGTAATCTTTCTATTAAATTATTCTTTTTATCCTTTAATTCTTTAAAATCAATCTGAGGAAGATTTATCTTTAATATATTTTTAGCTTTAAGATAAAGTTTTGCGGATTGAATAAAGGATTTAGTAGGGATACAACCTCGATTAAGACAGGTGCCTCCTAAAAGGTCTTTCTCAATTAGCGCTACCTTTAAATTTAAGTCTTTTGCCCTTAAAGAAGCGTTAATACCTGCAAAACCCGCCCCAATTATTACCAAATCATAAGATTCCATCTTCCTTTAAGATTTCTTTCTGCTGATTTACTGATTCTACCGATTTAAGAAAAAGCTCTGATTCCGAAGAATTTAATTCTAATTCAATTATCTTCTCTCTCCCCTCTTTTCCCAAAATACAGGGAACACCGATGCAGATATCTTTAACTCCGTATTCACCAGAAAGATAAGTAGATACCCCTAAGGTACGCCTTTCATTCTTAAGGATAACCCGGATTATCTCTGCAATCGCTGAAGAAGGAGCAAAATAGGCACTGCCACTACCATAAAGAGAAACTATCCTTGCGCCCCTTTTTACCGTTTGTTCTTTTAATCTTTTAATTGCCTCTTCGTCAAGAAATTTATTTAAAGGTATTCCTTTTATAAAGGTAAAACGTTCTAAGGGCAACATCGTTTCGGAATGCGCTCCGATTACCATAGTTTCAATTTCCGCACAGGGGATATTTAATTCTTTGCTTATAAGATTAGTAAATCTTGCCGCATCTAAACTTACACCTACCCCCAAAACTTTTTGGTAAGAAAAACCCGTGGTCTTTAAAACTAAATAGGTAATTATATCTACCGGATTAGTTACCACCAAAACTATCGCCTGAGGGGAAAACTCTTTTATGCTAAAAGAGATCTGCTTAACAATTAAGGCGTTCTTCTTTAAAAGCTCCTCTCTACTCATCCCCGGCTTTCGGGCAAAGCCTGCAGTAATTACCACGATATCAGAGCCAAGAATATCTTTAATATTTTGAGTACCTTTTATATTGGAATTAAATTTATATACCGCGGCGCTATCTTCCAGGTCTAAAGCTTTACCTTCGGCTAGCCCCTCTGCTACATCGATTAAAATAATCTCTCCCAGATTAAATTCTAAAAGCCTTAAGGCTAATAAACCTCCTACATTACCTGCTCCAATTATAGATATTTTCATCTTATATGGGAGATAATTGCATCCGCCATTTCTCTTGTGCCTACCGCGGTAGGATCGTCGCGTTGGGGTTTTAAATCGTAGGTTACAAACTTATTTTCCGCAAGAACCGCTTTCACTGCTTCCTCCAATTTATCTGCGCAGACATCTTCCTTGAGGTGTCTTAACATCATCACTGCACTTAAAATCATCGCAGTAGGATTTACTTTATTTTTCCCGGTATATTTGGGAGCAGCACCATGGACAGGTTCAAATACCGCTATCTCATCACCGATATTTGCTCCCGGAGCAACTCCTAAACCACCCACCAGACCTGCACAGAGGTCAGATAAGATATCTCCGTAAAGGTTAGGACAAACTAAAATATCGTAATCTTGGGGTCGCTGTACCAGATGCATCGCCATATTATCTACGATCATCTCTTCAGCAATTACATCATTATATTCTGGAGCGAGCTTACGGAAGGTATTTAAAAACAAACCATCGGTAAACTTCATAATATTTGCCTTATGTACACAGGTTACTTTTTTTCTTTTAAATTTTAAAGCGTATTCGAAGGCAAAACGGATAATCCTTTCACTAGCATAAACAGATATGGGTTTTAGAGATACACTGGTATCGGATGATAATTCTTTATTGGTATATTTTTGGATAAGTTTTAGGAGTTTCTGTTGGGGTTCTGTATCCTTCTCAAACTCAATTCCTATATAGAGGTCTTCAGTATTTTCCCTAATCACTACTATATCTACATCTTTAAAGGGTACTTTTATTCCTGGATAAAGCTTGGCAGGTCTTACGCAGGCATAAAGGTCGAGCATCTGTCTTAAAGCAACATTTACTGAACGGAACCCCTCAGCGATAGGAGTAATAAGGGGTCCTTTTAACGCTACCTTATTTTTCTTAATAGAAGAGATGGTCTCAGGAGGCAAAGGGTCGTTATACTTCTTAATTGCCTCTTCCCCTGCACTAACTATATCCCATTCGATATCTACACCGGTTGCCTCAATACATCTTAATGCCTGCGAAGTTACCTCCGGGCCTATACCATCTCCAGGGATAAGGGTTACTCTATGTCTCATCTAAATCTTTATATCTTTATATTTCTTTATATAATTTATTACTCCACCTTCTTTAATAAAATTCTGCATAAATAAAGGAAGGGGGTTTATTTTATATTCAAAATTTTTAGTGATATTCTTAATTATTGCCTTCTCTAAATCGATGAACAAGTAATCATTCTCCTGTATCTGTGAAGTATCCATTTCAATTAGAGGTAGACCAACATTAAAACTATTCCTGTAAAATATACGGGCAAAACTCTTTGCCACTACCGCAATAATCCCTGCCTCTTTTATTACCAGCGGTGCCTGCTCCCGAGAAGAACCGCAACCGAAGTTCTTCCCTGCCACAAGGATTGTTTTTTTATATTCTATCTTTTTATAAAATGAGGGGTCGATATCTTCCATTATATGTTTTGCTAATTCTTTTATATCCGTAATAGAAAATTTGTATCTACCAGCAATAATAAGATCGGTATTTATGTTATCCGCTAATTTTAATGCTTTACCTTTTAAAATCATAGGCGTTCAAACTCCTCAGGATGTTTTGCTTTAGATAGAGCGGTATCTAAAGAGATACGCCCCTGTTCATACAATTCCTTTAACGACTTATCCATGGTCTTCATCCCATACTGCGCACCTGTCTGAATAAGGGTAGGGATCTGCTCAATCTCTGCTTCCCGGATAAGATTCCGTATACCACTAGTACCTACCATAACCTCACAGGCTAAAACCCTACCTTTCCCAGAAGCATGGGGAAGTAAAAGTTGTGAAATTACTGCCTGCAGACAATCCGCTAATTGTAATTTTACCTGCTGTTGTTGATAAGGAGGGAAAACATCGATTATCCTTTCAATCGTTTGAGGAGCATCGGGAGTATGCAATGTAGCTAAAACCAGATGCCCTGTTTCCGCAGCGGTTAATGCGGTAGAAATAGTCTCTAAATCACGCATCTCACCTACTACAATTACATTGGGGTCCTGACGTAATGCCCGCTTCAATGCCTCAGCAAAGGAATGGGTATCCGAATAAACCTCCCTCTGTTTAATCACACTTTTCTTATTGTGGTGAATAAACTCTATAGGATCCTCAATACAAACGATAAGACATTCCCTCTCGGTATTAATTAAATCAATCATTGCAGCTAATGTGGTGGTCTTACCTACCCCTGTAGGACCAGTCACCAAAACTAAACCATTGGGTTTGCGTGCCAATTCCTTAACTATAGGAGGAAGCCCTAATTCTTCTATACTGGGAATCCTTAAAGGAACCCTTCTTAAAGCTGCCTCCACTGAACCCTTTTGTAAATGAATATTTACCCGGAATCTATCCATCCCTGCCAGAGAAAGGGAAAAATCTAACTCTTTATCTCTTTCAAATATCTCTTTTTGGGTACCAGTCAGGATACTGTAAATTAACTTTTTTGTATCCTCTCTACTTAAAACAGGGTAATTTGTACGGATAAGCTTTCCATCTATACGTAAAATCGGTGGTTCATTTTCGGTTATATGAAGGTCTGATGCCTGTTCTTTAATACATAAGGATAAAAGTTCTTTTAAATCCATAACTTTTCCTCCCTTTTATAAATATACCCTGGGGTCAGTGATTTCTCCTCTAATCGCCGAAGCGGTTACTGTAGCTGGTGATGCCAGATAAATTTTTGCATTAGGATTACCCATTCTACCTTTAAAATTCCGATTAGCGGTAGAAATTACCACTTCATTGTCAGCGGGTATCCCTGCATGGCTACCCACACAGGGACCGCATCCAGGAGAAATTACCACTGCCCCTGCTTTTATAAATATCTCTATTAAACCTAATCTTAAAGCATCCAGGAAAATTTTTCTTGAGGCAGGAGCAATGATAAACTTTACTCCTTTTTTTACCTTTTTATTTTTTAAAATTTGAGCTGCTACCTTTAAGTCTGATAACCTTCCATTGGTACAGGTTCCTAAAAAAGCCTGATTTATTTTTATATTTTTAAGTTTGTTTACCGAAACCACATTATCCACACTATGTGGGCAGGATACCTGTGGTTCTAAATCCTCTACATTGTATTCTTTAACTGCTTCGTAATCCGCATCTTCATCAGCGGTTAAATATTCTATTCTCCTTTTTTTTGGAAAAACCGATTTAAACCAATCAAAGGTAATTTTATCTATAGGCATAAAACCACACTTTGCTCCCATCTCTACCACCATATTACAGATGGTGAATCTTCCATCCATATCTATATCTTTTAAGGTAGGTCCATAAAACTCTATTGCTTTATAATTTGCTCCCTCAGATTTTATATCTTTTATTATATTTAAAATTATATCCTTGGCATAAACTCCCTCAGGAATCTTTCCCTTTATAATTATCTTTATGGTGGAGGGTACTCTAAACCAATTTTTCCCCCAGGCAAGGCTTATCGCTACATCAGTGGAGCCCATACCCACAGAGAAAGCACCTATCGCTCCATAGGTTGAGGTATGCGAATCCGCACCTACTACAATATCTAAAGGTTTAATCAGACCTGCTTCTGGTATTACCTGATGGCATATACCACAGCCCACATCGAAAAGCAACCCTTTAAACTCCTGACAGAACTTCCGCATCCTCTGATGTACACCAGAAATCGCCTCATTACTTGCAGGTGCGCTATGATCAATAACCATGCAGAAAGGGATCTTTATCTCTTTTATCTTAAGTTCCTTTATCTTTTCTATTATCAGATTCGATGTGCCATCTTGGCCAAAAGCAAAATCAACCTTACATAGAGCAAAGTCGCCTGCCTTTAAATCTTGGGCTGATTTTTTACTGAGTATCTTTTCTACCAGTGTTTTGGCCATTTAGTATTTAATTTTAAAGGGCGTCTCTTTCCTTTTTGAAAATACTTTTTATACCACTTAAGAATCTTTTGGTGGGTTTCTGAACCACGGGTGGTTTCTCTTCGTGTATTTCCTCTTTGGGCTTAGGTTTCTCTTTAATCTCTTCTTTTTCTTTTTTTATCTTTTTAGGTTTCTCCTTCCTTTTAGTAAGTTCAAATATCACTAATTGAGCGTTATCACCCCGACGATTCTTATAAGCGATAACCCTTGTAAAACCACAACTGAGATCTTTAAAGAGAGGAGCAATTTCTTCAAAGAGATAACTTACCAATCTATGGTTTCCTAATATCTTATATGCCTGACGACGCGAAAATAACGAACCTTTTTTGGCTAAGGTAATGAGTTTTTCTACGAGAGGAGCTGTAGCTTTAGCCTTAACCTTGGTGGTAATCACTCTTTGATGTATTAACAGGTTTTTAGCTAAGCTTATCAGCGTAGCTTTCCGCCAAGAAGTAAATCTATTCAGAAGGTATCTTTTTTTTCTATGTCTCATACCTTTTTCAATTTTTTAGGATCAACCTGCATACCAAAAGATAGCCCCATACCGTTCAAAAGTGTCTTTATTTCATTCAGTGATTTTTTACCGAAGTTCTTCAAGGATAACATTTCTTCTTCAGTCTTTACTACTAAATCAGCGATAGTCTTTATATTTGCCTGTCTTAAGCAATTAGAGCTACGTACAGAGAGTTCTAATTCTGAAATGGGGAGTCTTAATTTTTCATATAAAGCGATCTCCGCAGGGGTCATCTCCTCTTCCTCTTCCACCTCCTCTTCGGGAAGTTGGCCAAAATTAACAAATATATCGAGATGGCGTTGTAAGATATTCCCCGCGTAGATAATCGCATCTTTAGGAGTCATGGCTCCATTAGTCCATACCTCTAAGATGAGTTTTTCATAATCCGTGCGCTGACCCACACGGATATTCTCTACTTCAAAGTTTACCTTTTTCACCGGGGTAAATATGGAATCTACAGGAATTACATCTATAGCCTGATCCTCTTTTTTATTAAGTTCTGCAGGAACATAACCTCTGCCTCTGGCGACCTCCATCTCCATATAGAATTTAACATTCTTAGTTAAAGTAGCGATGTGTAAGTTAGGATTAATTATCTCTACAGTTTCATCGGTAGTAATATCAGCTGCGGTTATCTCTCCTTCAGTATCTTTCTTTATATAAATGGTCTTGGGAATCTTTGAATGCATCTTAACTACTAAATTTTTTATATTAAGAATTATCTCCGGTACATCCTCTAATACTCCGGGAATAGTGGAGAACTCATGGCTTACCCCTTCAATTTTTATCCAAGTAACTGCGCTTCCCTCTATAGAAGAAAGCAAAACCCTTCTTAAGGAATTACCTAGGGTAACTCCGTAACCCCTCTCTAAAGGAGAGGCAAAAAATTTACCGTAAGTGTTAGTATAACTTGCCTCATCACACTCCAACCTTTTAGGTAACTGAAAATCTTTCCATTTTATCCCCATACCCTTTCTCCTTGTTTTTAAATAATCGGTAATCAGTAATTAGTAATCGGTAATTGGTAATTTCGTTATTTTACTTCCTAATTCCCTAACTTTGCCTAACTTGCCTAACTTTACCTAACTCCCTAACTTTACCTAACTCCCTAACTTTCCTAACTCTTCTATTTAGAATATAACTCTACAATTAAATGCTCCTTAATAGGTTGAACTACATCCTCTCTCTCCGGCAATCTTAAAACCTTCGCAGTAAAATTCTCCTTATCCCATTCCAACCAACTGGGAACCTCTCTCTCTTTAGTTAATTCTAAGTTATCCAGAACCATCTTTTTTACCTTCTCGTCAGATTTTATCTGGATTAAGTCATCTTTATTTACCAAATAAGAAGGGATATTTACTTTATGAGAGTTCACATAAATCATATTATGTCTTACCATTTGTCTTGCCTGGGCGCGCGAGACCGCCAATCCTAAGCGAAATATCACATTATCTAACCTTCTTTCCAACAGTTGCAGAAGCACCTTACCCGTAATACCTTCTGATTTAGAAGCAAGTTCAAAATAATGTTTGAATTGGCGTTCTAAAATTCCGTACATCCTTTTTACCTTTTGTTTTTCTCTGAGTTGCAAACCATAGTTAGAAAGTTTTGTTTTCTTCTGGCCATGCTGTCCAGGATTATAGTTCCTCCTTACCAGAGGGCATTTATCCGTATTACACTTTGTACCTTTAAGGAATAATTTTTCACCTTCTCTACGACAGAGTCGACATTTAGGTCCGGTATATCTTGCCATTAAACTCTCCTTTTCTTTTTTGGTCTACAACCATTATGGGGAATGGGAGTAATATCTTTAATAGCAGTTACGGTTAGCCCTTGAGCTTGAAGTGCCCGGATAGCCGATTCTCTTCCCGGGCCAGGACCTTTTACATAAACTACCACTTCTTTTATCCCTATCTCCTTTGCTTTTCTGGCTGCATCGGCAGCTGCTACCTGTGCAGCAAAGGGGGTAGATTTTTTAGAGCCAGAATAACCTACCACACCCGGTGAAGACCAAACTAAAACATCTCCTTTTGCATCGGTAATGGTAATAATGGTATTATTAAAAGTAGCCTGGATATGGGCTATTCCGGAAGTAACTGCCTTACTTATTTTTTTCTTTTTTGCTTTACTTTTAACAGCCATAGAGTTTTACTCCTTTTTAAGTTTTCTTTTGAGCAGGAGCAGGTTTTTTTGCCTCAGGTTTTTTAATCACCGCTACCCAAGTCTTACGCGGACCTTTGCGCGTACGTGCATTGGTGCGCGTGCGTTGACCCCTTACCGGAAGCCCTTTTTTATGCCTTAAGCCACGCCAACAACCGATATCCATAAGTCGCTTTATATTCTGAGAAACCTCCCTTCTTAAATCTCCCTCTACTTTTATTCCCATTTTTTGAATTGTAGCGGTAATCCGGGAGATCTCCTCTTCATTTAAATCCTTAGCCCGTTTATCAGGACTTATGTTTGCCTCTGCGAGTATCCGATTAGATAAGGTTCTTCCGATCCCATAAATATAAGTAAGCGCGATCTCCATCCTTTTTTCCTTAGGTATATCTACACCTAATATCCTGGGCATAATCCTCCTTTTTTATCCTTGACGCTGTTTATGTTTGGGATTAGAACAGATTACCCTAATCGCTCCTTTTCTTTTTATTATCTTGCAGTGGGCACAGATTTTTTTTACTGATGCTTTTACCTTCATAATTTTATATCCTATAGGTGATCCTTCCCCGGTTTAAATCGTAAGGAGAAAGCTCTAACCTTACCCTATCCCCGGGAATTATCTTTATAAAATTTAACCTTAATTTTCCCGAAAGATGAGCGATGACCTCATGACCGTTATCCAACTTTACCTTAAAAGTCGTGTTAGGCAAAGTCTCTATAACCGTACCTTCTGCTACGATCATTTCCTCTTTCATGAGAGTAAAGTTAATATCTCGGGTTTTTGCTCTCTTACCGCTACCGTGTGTTCAAAATGTGCTGAGGGAAGTCTATCTTTAGTTACCGCTGTCCAACGGTTATCTAAAATCTCTACTTCCCAGGTCCCCATATTTACCATCGGCTCAATGGCTAAAACCATACCTTCTCTGAGTAAAGGCCCCTGATGGGGCTTACCAAAATTGGGTATCTGTGGTTCTTCATGCATCATCCTTCCTATACCGTGTCCGACAAATTCTCTTACTACAGAAAATCCCTCTGACTCCACATAACTCTGAATGGTATAAGAGATATCGGAAAGAAAGTTACCTGCCTTAGCCTTCTTAATCCCTTGGTAAAGCGCATTTTTGGTTACCTCGATTAATCTCTGTTTATCTTTATCGATTTTTCCCACCGGCAAAGTTAATGCGCTATCCAGATAAAATCCTCTGTAAATAATCCCTACATCTATACTGATTATATCTCCTTCTTTAAGGAGAAGGTCTTTTCTAGGGATACCGTGGACCACTTCCGCATTAACAGATGTGCATATGTTTGCAGGAAAACCTTTATAATTTTTAAATGCAGAAAGAACTTTATAAGCGCTCATCAATTGAGAAGCGTATTCATCGAGCTCATACGTAGAGATACCCGCTCTTATCTTATTCTTTAAATCCTCTAAAATCCTGGCTAAAATCTTTCCTCCTTCGCGCATTACTTTAAGCTCCTGCTCCGTCTTTATGGGTATCATTTTTTATTATCTTTAATATACGGTCAAAAACTATATCCTTTTCCTCATCCGCACATACATGGATAATTCTATCTTTATAATAATCTAAAACCGCCTGGGTCTCTTTAAGATAAACGGAAAGTCTTTTTTTAATCGTCTCTTCATTATCATCTGAACGCTGATAAAGAACTCCTCCGCAGAGATCACAAAAAGAATCATTTTTAGGGGGCATATTCTTAATATGATAAATTGCCTGGCATTTACTGCAGATCCTCCTTCCCGATAGCCTTTCCACAATTACCTTTTCTGAAGTCTTTAGATAAATAATAAAATTATTCCCCTCATTGTTTTTTAATAAACTATCCAAAAATTTTGCCTGAGATACATTGCGGGGGTATCCATCTAAAACAAAACCTCCTTTACCTTTAATGCTATTTAATTTCTCTACGATCATTTCATTAACCAACTCATCAGGAACGAGTTCTCCCTTTTCCATAAACTCTTTTGCTTTTAATCCTAAGGCAGTGTTATGATTAACATTTTCTCTCAAAAGGTCTCCGGTTGAGATATGTATAAGATTAAGTCTTTCCGCCAGCGACTTTGCCTGCGTGCCTTTGCCTGCTCCCGGTGGACCTAAAATCACCACCTTTATCATCTTCTTCCTTTAATCCTTCCTCCCCTTAAAAAACCTTCATAGTGATGAATCAAAAGATACGATTCAATCTGTTTTATCGTATCCAGCATCACTCCCACCACAATTAAAATCCCTGTACCTCCAAAGAAAGAGGCAACCAGATAAGGAACTTTAAGCCAGGCCATAATAAAATCAGGAAATATGGCAATAAAAGCGATAAATATTGCTCCTGCCAGAGTAATTCGGGTCATTACAAAATTTAAAAATTCTGCAGTTGGATTGCCTGGACGGATCCCCGGAATAAAGCCACCGTATTTCTTCATATTCTCAGAAATCTCTATAGGATTAAATACGATCGCAGTATAAAAATAACAGAAAAGGATAATCAAAATAGCATATACAATTGTATAAAATAGATGCCCACGCATCATCCATTGTGACCATCTCTGAAATATAGGATGGGGAATAAAAGAACCTAAGGTAGCGGGAAAAAGGATTATCGACTGAGCAAAGATAATCGCAATCACACCTGCGGTATCGACTTTAAGGGGTATAAAGGTGGATTGTCCTCCATAGATTTTTCTTCCCACAATCCTCCGTGCGTACTGGACAGGAATTTTACGTTGTGCCTGGGTAATTAAAGTTACCGAAAGAACTACTCCTACTAATAACACTACCATTATAAGATAAGTAGCGGGTTTGATCTGTCCACGGGGCAAAATAAGAAGCTGATGGATAGCAGAAGGTACACGGGAAATAATCCCTGCGGTAATAATCAAAGATATACCATTACCTACCCCAAATTCCTGAATCTGCTCTCCTAACCACATAATAAATATCGTCCCCGTAGTTAAAGTCAACATGGTAAGAATTCTAAAGCCCCATCCAGGATTAGCCACAATCCTTAAACCTTCAAAACGCACAGGATTTTCTAACCATAAGGCAATAAAGAATGACTGAATAAGGGATAAAAGAATAGTTCCATAACGGGTATACTGATTTATCTTCTCATAACCCGCTTTTCCTTCTTTGGAAAGTCTCTCCAAATAAGGAAAAACCACAGTTAATAACTGTAAAATAATGGAACTGGAAATGTAAGGCATAATCCCCAAAGCAAAAATAGTCAGGCGTTCCATCGCTCCACCGGAAAACATATTCAATATCCCAAATATAGTACCACCTTGGGTTCTGCCGATGCGCTCAAAAAACTCCGCCAATGCCTTAGTATTGATACCGGGAGTAGGAATAAAACAACCTATCCGATAAACTACTAACAGAAGACCGGTAATGATGATTTTTCTTTTTAAATCCTCTATTTTAAATAAATTCCTCAATGCCTCAAGCATGGATTAACTCTATTTTGCCTCCTACTTTTTCTATCTTTTCTTTTGCGCTTTTAGAGAAAGCATGCGCTTTAATTGTAATCGGCTGATTAATCTCTCCTTCTCCTAATATCTTAATGGGTTCTTTTTTATCTTTAATTAAACCTTCTTTTTCTAAAATTTCCGGATTGATCTCTTTTTGTTTTAAATTAGAAAGCTCTTTTAAATTAACAATTTGATAGATTTTTTTTAAAGCATTACGAGAAAATCCTCTTTTAGGAATCTTTCTTATAAGGGGAACTCCTCCACCTTCAAAACCAAGATAGAAATGTCTGCCCGCTCTGGAAGTCTGTCCCTTTGTTCCCCTCGTAGAGGTTTTACCATGACCTGAACTTGGACCCCTACCTAAAATCTTCTTCCTTTTCCTTGCTCCCGGCGGTCTTTTTAAAGAATCTAACCCTATCTTTTTAAGTGTTTGAATTTGGTCTGTTTTCTTCTTCATACTTCTCTAATTTCTCTTTTATAATGGTAAAAGCCTTTAGCGTTGCCTTCACTACATTTATGGGATTATTAGAATTAAGAGACTTGGTAAGGATATCTTTAATCCCTACCGCTTCGCATATTGCCCTGATGGGACCGGAGGCGATTACTCCTGTACCTTCACAAGCAGGTTTAAGTAAAACCTTTGCTGCTTTAAACTTAGCGGTTACCTCAAAGGGGATAGTTGTTCCTTTTAAATTAATACTCAATAAATTCTTTTTTGCCTTACTTATCCCTTTACGGATCGCCTCAGATACCTCATTTGCTTTACCCAAAGCAAAACCTACCCTTCCTTTGCCATCCCCTACCACTACTAAAGCACTGAAGGAAAGCTTTTTACCCCCTTTGGTAACCTTAGCTACCCGATTGATATAAATTACCTTTTCTATTAAAGAAGCAGACTCTTCTTCAATATTTAATTCGAAGGGCATTAGAAATTCAAACCTCCTTTTCTTAAGGCCTCTGCCAGTGCCTTTATTCTACCGGTATAAGGAAAAGGTCCGCGATCAAAAACTATTTTTTCAATCCCCTTTTCCTTCAATTTTTCTGCCAGTATCTGTCCCAAAATTGTTGCCGCTTGAATATTGCCTCCAAAAGATAATTTATTTTTTATCTCTTTATTTAATGTGGAGAGGGAAAAAATTGTCCTCCCTTTAGTATCATCGATAACCTGAGCGTACATATTTTTATGAGAACGATGAACATAAAGTCGGAGTCGCTGTGGTGTTCCAAATACCTTTTTCCTTACTCTAAGATGCCTTTTTCTTCTCTTTATCTGCTTTAATTTATTTATATCCATAATTATTTACCCGTAGTAGCTGCTGCCTTTCCTACCTTCTTTCTTACTCTCTCGCCTAAATAACGGATACCTTTACCTTTATAAGGTTCGGGAGGATAAATCTGTCTGATCCTTGCCGCAACCTCACCTACCAGTTGCTTATCTATCCCCATCACCTTAATTTGAGTAGGTTTGGGTAATTCTATTTTTATCCCTTTAGGTAAAGAAAAATTTACCGGATGTGAAAAACCCAAATACATAATAAGTTGGTTATTCTTTAATTCCGCCCGAAATCCCATACCCACGATCTCTAATTCCTTAGTATATCCCTCAGTTACTCCCTTAACCATATTAAAGATAAGACTGCGGGTTAATCCATGAAGACTCCGAGTTAACTTATCATCTTTGGCTCTTTTAACTATTAACTCTTTATCCTTTAATTCTAAAGATAAACCAGAAGGTATACGATGCTTTAAACTACCCAAAGGACCTTCTATAGATAAAGAATCTCCTTCTATATTTATCTTCACTTTATCAGGAATAACTACGGGTTTTTTACCGATCCTAGACATAATTCCACCTACCAAACATAACAGATTACTTCTCCGCCGATTTTATTTTCTCTTGCCTCTCTATCGGTCATTATCCCTTTGGAGGTAGAAAGGATAGCTATACCATAACCTCTTAATACTTTGGGAATCTTATCCTTATTTACATATACCCTTAGGCCCGGCTTAGATATTCGCTTAATTTGAGTAATCGCTGGTTTATCTTTAATGTATCTAAGATAGAGCCTAAAATTTTTCTGTTTGTAAGAAGAATGTTTCCTAATAGAGTACTCCACCAGTTTAAAATCATCGATAAACCTATTATCCTTTAAAATTCTAAATATAGCCTCGTTCATTTTTGAATAGGGTAAATCTACTGTTTTATGCTTAGCCATCACTGCGTTGCGCAACATGGTTAATGTATCAGCAATAAGATCCGTCCTTGACATATTTAACCTTTCTCTACCAGCTTGCCTTTTTTACCCCGGGAATCAAACCCTGCCAGGCAAGCTCACGAAAACATATCCTGCACAGACCAAATCTCCTTAAATATCCACCGCTTCTACCGCAGATATTACAGCGGTTATATCTACGTGTAGAAAACTTTGGCTCTCTTTTCCACCTTGCGATCTGTGATTTTTTAGCCATATCGGTTTTACCCCTCTTTAAGAAAAGGCATACCAAATAACTTTAGAAGTTCAAGACTGTGTTCTTTGGATTTACTATTCCTGATCACAATATTAATATTCATACCCTGAATCCGGGTTACTTTATCATAATCTATCTCAGGGAAAATGGTCTGTTCATTTATCCCTAAACTAAAATTACCCTTTTCATCAAAAGCATGAGTAGATACTCCCCGAAAATCTCTAATCCGCGGAAGAGCTACATTTATTAAACGGTCTAAAAACTCATACATCCTATCTCTTCTTAAAGTAACTTTACAACCGATAGGGTTTCCTTTTTTTATTTTAAAATTAGCGATCGCTTTCTTTGCCCGACAGATTACCGGTTTCTGCCCTGTAATTAAACTTAACTCCTCCATCGCCTTCTCCAATATCTTTATATCAGTGATCGCCTCACCCACCCCCATATTTATCACGATCTTCTCTAAACGGGGAACCTGCATTATATTTTTAAATCCAAACTTCTTTATCAGTTGCGGTACAATCTCATTCTTATATTTTTCCCAAAGTCTTGCTTTCATTTTTAAATTGGTGTATTACACTTTTTACAGACCCTTGTTTTTGTTCCATCCGCTAAAATCTTAAACCCTACGCGTGTAGGACGATTACAATTTTTACATATAAGCATAAGTTTTGAAAGATAAATTGGTGCCTCTATAGAAACAATACCACCCGGTTGTTCCGGAGAACGCGCACGCATTGCCTTCTTTACCAGATTTATCTTCTCGACAATTGCCCGCCTCTGTTTAGGAAAAACTTTAAGGACTTTACCCTGTTTTCCTTTATCTTTTCCGGAAATTACTAAAACGGTATCATTTTTTTTAATCTTAAACATAACTACACCACCTCAGGTGCTAAGGAGATAATTTTGGTAAAATTTTTCTCTCTTAATTCTCTTGCCACTGGCCCAAAGACACGCGTACCTTTGGGGTTTAAGGTATTATCAATAAAAACAATCGCATTATGGTCAAATCTTAGGATAGAACCATCGGGCCTTCTTATAGGTTGTCTTGTTCTTACGATAACTGCTTTAGCTACTTCTCCTTTTTTTATTATCGCATCAGAAACAGCATCCTTCACATTCACATTGATAATATCCCCTACCTCTGCAAAGAGTCTGCCCTTTCTTCCTATTACTCCAATAAAGGAAGCCCTTTTTGCTCCTGTATTATCCGCTACTTCAAGGATGGTTCTTAATCTTATCATAAATTATCCTTTTTCTTTAAAATTATTCTCCTTTATCTCTTCCTCAGCCAAACCTTTAGGTGCTTTTTTGATTACCTCCACTAATCTAAAGTATTTCTCCTTAGAAAGTGGACGTGTCTCCTGAATCCTTACCAGATCCCCAATATGAGCAATATTTTTTTCATCATGGACCTTAAATTTTTTGTATTTCCTAATTATCCGCTTATAACGCGGATGCTGAACCCTATAAGTTACTTTAACCACAATGGTCTTTTGCATCTTATCGCTTACCACTACACCGATTCTTTCTTTTCTCTTACCCATGATTTACTCTCTCTTTTGTTTTAATTTTTCATTTAATATTGTCTGAATCCGGGCGATATCCTTACGCAACATTTTAAACATATGTGGTTTATCCACCTTTCCACTAAAACGGCTCTGATTAAGTTTAAATAGTTCTTGGCGCAATTTCTTCTCTTTTTCTTTTAAATCTTCTACAGTTAATTCTCTTAGTTCTTTTGCCTTCATTTTATATGCGGGTGACAAATTTTGTTTTAAAAGGTAGTTTATAAGCAATTAAATTAAAACAGCGACGCGCATACTCCAGAGGAACACCACCGATTTCAAAAATAACCCTTCCCCTTTTTACTACACATACCCAATGATCGAGTTCTCCTTTACCTTTACCCATTCTGGTTTCCGCAGGTTTTTTAGTAACTGAATGATCAGGAAATACCCTTATCCAAAATCTCCCCCCTTTACGCAGTTGTCTTGCCAAAGTTACCCTACAGGCTTCGATCTGATGATTAGTAAACCAGGCGTTCTCTAATGCTTTTAGTCCGAATTCTCCAAAACTTATTTGGTTTGCCCGTGTAGATATACCTTTGCGTGTTCCCCGCTGAAGCTTTCTAAATTTTACGCGTTTGGGCATCATCACCATAGAATCACTCTACCTCCTGCGTACCTTCTTCTTTATCTGTTTTTTTAGAAAGCAAAGCATCTCCTTTATATATCCATACCTTTACACCAATAAATCCATAAGTGGTAAGGCTCTCCGCAAAGCCATAATCAATATCCGCTCTTAAAGTCTGCAAAGGAATTTTCCCTTCCTTGTATGTCTCGGAACGCGATATCTCTGCTCCCGCAAGTCTACCAGAGACAACGATCTTTATCCCCTCTGCTCCCGCTGCCATCGCCTGCTCAATTGCCCTCTTTACTGCCCGACGATAAGCTATCCTTTTTTGGATCTGAAAGGCGATATTTTCCGCCACCAGTTGTGCTTCCAATTCAGGTTTTTCTATCTCTCTGCGCTCAACGATTACTTCTTTGCCAGTAATATTACCTAATTCATCGATAATCCGTTTGATATCTGTACCGCCCCTTCCGATAAGTACTCCCGGTCGAGCGGTATAGATTATAACCTTTATCTTATCACTAAGTCTTTCAATAATTATATTAGAGATCGCTGCCTGTTTATAATTATCCTTTATAAACTTGCGGATCCGATAATCCTCCTCAATAAATTTACGGTACTGATCCTTTTTGGCAAACCACTGCGATCTCCAGGTTTTTATAAAACCGATTCTTTGAATATAAGGATGAACTTTCTGTCCCATATTTTATATATTTTTAAGTTCCAATTCTATCCGAATATGTGATGTCCTTCTTAATATGGGATTAGCCCTTCCAAAAGCAGCTGCTTTATAACGCTTCCACATCGGACCTTTATTGCATATCGCTCTTTGTATATACAACTGCTCTGGTTTAAAACCTTTCTGTTTAGCGTTAGCGATTGCAGATTTTAATAATTTTAAAAGACATTCCTTTGGTCTTTTATTCAGATTTAAAAGCAAAGCCTCTGCCTCCAAAACATCCTTTCCTTTAATTAAATCTAAAACCTGCCTTACCTTTGTAGGAGAAATCCTTACGTATCTTACCTGTGCTTTTACTAACATCTCTCACTCCCCTAACTCCCTAACTCACCTAACTTCCTAACTTCCTAACCCACCTAACTACTCTCTACTACCTACTAAAACTATGTCTTCTCCGGTGCCTTCTTTGCCTTTACACCACCGTGTTTACGGAATATGCGCGTAGGAGCAAACTCACCAAGTTTGTGTCCCACCATATTTTCCGTAATAAAAACCGGTACATGTTTTCTTCCATCATAAACTCCAATAGTCAAACCCACAAAGTCAGGGGTAATCATCGAACGCCTTGACCAAGTATTGATTACCTGACGCAGTCCCAGTTGTTTTGCCTTAAGTATCTTTTTTAATAATTTTGGATCAACATAAGGTCCTTTTTTTAAAGAACGGGGCATCTTATCTTCTCCTCTTGATAATAAATTTGTCAGAATACTTTCCTTTTTTCCTAGTCTTAAAACCTTTAGTAGATTTCCCCCAAGGAGAAACCGGATGGGGGTTACCTTGACCAGATTTTCCCTCTCCTCCTCCGTGGGGATGATCTACGGGATTCATCGCTGCACCCCGCACCGTAGGCCTTATCCCCAACCATCTGCTTCTTCCTGCTTTTCCCAAAGACTGAGCAGAATGTTCAATATTTCCCAACTGACCAACGGTTGCCCGACAATCCAAGGGAATTAATCTTATCTCTCCCGAAGGAAGTTTTACGTGACAGTACTCATCTTCTTTTGCCATAATCTGCGCATAAGTTCCTGCACTGCGCACAATCTGTCCACCTTTTCCTTTTACCAATTCAATATTATGAACCAGGGTCCCTAAAGGAATATACCTTAAAGGCAAATTATTACCTACCTTTATCTCTATGCCAGGTTTATCCGAAGAAATTACTTCATCTCCTACATTTAATCCTAAAGGAGCTAAGATATACCTTCTTTCTTTATCCGGATACTCTATTAAGGCAATTCTGGTTGAGCGATTAGGGTCATACTCTATCGCAATAACTTTTCCTTTTACATCAAGTTTATCCCGCTTAAAATCAATAATCCTATACATCCGTTTATGACCACCACCCCGATGCCGAGTAGTAATCCTTCCTTGCGCATTTCTTCCTCCACTTTTCTTCAGAGGCACAATTAATGATTTCTCAGGCTCTTCCTTAGTAATCTCAGAAAAATCAGTAAGAACCGTCCAGCGCAGTGAGGGAGTTGTAGGTTTAAATTTTCTTAATCCCATTTTAACTTACCTCAATTTTATATCCTTCTTTAAGACTAACTATGGCTTTCTTTATCTGAGGAGTTCTTCCTTCCTGAAAACGCACCCTTTTTAATTTACCGGAATAGATAAGGGTATTAACTTTATCTACTTTTACATTATAAATCTCCTCAATTGCTTTCTTTATCTGAGATTTGTTAGCAAATCTATCTACCAAAAAAAGATATTTATTTTGTGGTTCATAAAAAGTAGTAGATTTTTCTGTTCTTAAAAGAGACTTTATTATTTCGTAAGCTGACTTTTTCATCCTTAATTATTTTTTATCCTTTCTATCAATTGTTTTAGAGCATCTTGAGTAAAGAGTATTTTTTCTGCTTCCAATATATCTAAGGCATTGACATCCTTTGCTAACCCTATATCTAAAAAACTGATATTTTCCCCTGCTTTTTTTAGATTTATCTGTGGTTTATCGGTTAAGATTAACAATTTTGAATTTTTTACTTTCGGTTTATATAAGCCTAAATTGGATAATATATTAATTAATTCTTTTGTTTTTGGTTTCTCCAATTTAAGATCATTAATAACCATAAAATTATTTTCTTTAAACCTGGCGTTAAGCGCTGATTGTAATGCTTTTATTTTTATTTTATGTGGCAGATTATAATGGTAAGACCGAGGATGCGGTCCAAAGACTACCCCTCCTCCTCGCCAAAGTGGAGAACGGATTGAACCATGTCTGGCCCTTCCAGTTCCTTTCTGTCTCCAAGGTTTACGTCCACCACCTGAAACTTCTCCCCGAGTCTTCGTAGAAGCGGTTCCTTTTCTTTTATTTGCCAAATACATACATACCGCCTGATAAAGAACCGCTTCATTTACCTTGCCATCAAATATATCTTTATCGAGTGTTATTTTATCTATGGCTTTTCCTTCTAAGTTATAAACATCTAAAAATTTTTTTTCTTCCATCTCACCTAACTTCTCTTATCCCTAAATACCTTAACACCTTAATACCTTAAAACCTAAACACCTAACTCCCTAACTAAAACTCATTTCTTCTTTGCCTTTTTAATAATTAAATATCCATTATTATACCCAGGAACCGCACCCTTTACCAAAAGAATGTTTTTCTCAGGGATAACCTTTATTAATTTTAAATTCTGAATAGTCACTTTTTTTACTCCCATATGCCCAGGAAGATGATGCCCCTTAAATACTCTTCCCGGACAGGTACTTGAACCTAAAGAACCAATCCGACGATGCGACATGGAACCATGGGTCTTAGGTCCACCACCCCAACCCCAGCGTTTGACCCCTCCTTGAAATCCTTTCCCCTTAGAAATCCCTGTAATATCTAAGAAGTCTCCTTCTTTAAATATATCTACTTTTAATTCCTGACCTACCTTATACTCCTGACTCTCCTTATTATCAAAAGGAACCTCTTTCATTATTTTACAAGGTGGAATCCCTGCTTTCTTATAAATACCTAAGATCGGTTTTTTTAATTTATTCTCCTTTACCTTTTCAAAACCTAAAAGCAAGGTCTTTTGATTTACCTTAATAATCGGGCAGGGTCCAGCTTCGATTACGCTAACAGGTAAAAAATTTCCCTGCGCATCAAAAACCTGGGTCATCCCTATTTTTTTTCCTATTAATCCAACCATCTTACATCTTTATCTCTACATCTACTCCACTGGGGAGGTTAAGTTTTTTTAAAGCATCTATAGTTTTACTCGTCGGCTCAATAATCTGAATTAACCTTTTATGAGTAGAGATCTCAAACTGCTCGCGCGATTTCTTATCAATTACTGGTGAACGCAAAACCGTATAGAGCTCCCGCTTAGTAGGAAGCGGTATCGGACCGGATGTTTTTGCTCCGGTCCGACGCACTGTCTCGATAATCTCCTTTACCACCTGATCTAACAAACGGTGGTCGTATGCTTTTAATTTTAATCTTATCTTCTGTGTCATATTTTAATTTTATATCTCCCTATCAAGCAATAATCTCTGAAACTACTCCCGCTCCTACAGTATGACCTCCTTCTCGAATAGCAAAACGCGATTCCTTTTCCATAGCAATAGGCACAATCAATTCCACCTCTAACTCTACATTATCTCCAGGCATTACCATCTCTCTTCCTTCAGGAAGTTTTATCGTACCCGTAACATCCGTGGTGCGAAAATAAAATTGTGGACGATAACCGGAAAAGAAAGGGGTATGCCTTCCTCCCTCTTCTTTAGTCAGAACATATACCTGAGCTTTAAATTTGGTGTGAGGCGTAATTGAACCAGGTTTGGCTAAAACCATACCGCGTTCAAGGTCTTCTTTTTCTATACCTCTTAAAAGTAAACCCACGTTATCACCTGCCAAACCTTCATCTAAGGTCTTGCGGAACATCTCAATACTGGTAACTACGGTCTTGCGTGATTCCGGTCTTAATCCCACAATCTCTACTTCATCGTTTACCTTTACTCTTCCCCTTTCAATCCTTCCAGTTCCTACGGTTCCCCTACCTTCGATAGAAAAAACATCTTCTACTGCCATCAGAAATGGTTTATCCAAGTCTCTTTGTGGAAGAGGGATAAACTCATCTACTGCCTTCATTAGTTCTAAAATTGCCTGACAATCCGGATGATTAAGATCTCCTCCTGAATTCATCGCGTTTAAGGCACTACCTCTTATCACTGGAGTTTTATCTCCGGGGAAACCGTATTTGGTAAGTAATTCTCTTACCTCCATCTCTACCAGATCAATTAACTCTTTATCCTGCACCATATCAGTTTTGTTTAAGAAAACCACCATTGCAGGAACATTCACCTGACGTGCTAAGAGAATATGCTCACGGGTCTGAGGCATGGGACCATCAAAAGCAGAAACCACCAGGATTGCTCCATCCATCTGAGCAGCACCAGTAATCATATTTTTAATATAGTCCGCATGACCCGGGCAGTCTATATGGGCGTAGTGTCTATTCTCTGTCTGATATTCCACATGGGAGATGTTGATCGTAACTCCTCTTTCTTTTTCCTCTGGCGCATTATCAATAGAATCATAGGTCCTTACCTCTGAAAGTCCCTTTTTATTTAAAACCATAGTAATCGCTGCGGTTAAAGTAGTTTTGCCATGATCAACGTGTCCAATGGTTCCAATATTTACATGGGGTTTTGTCCTTACAAATTTCTCCTTTGCCATTTCTCCACCTCCTTTTTAAGCTCTTTTTAAAAGCGCAGGAGAATACCCTAAGATAAGTTTCTCCGCTATATGTGATGGCACCTCCGCATAATAGGAGGGCTCCATTGTATAGGAAGCACGACCTTGCGTTAAAGAACGCAATATCGTCGCATAATTAAAAGTCTCTGCCAAAGGAATATACAATCTAATACTCGAACAGGAAGCACGTCGGGAAAGAGCAATTATCTTTGCCCTTCTTGAATTCAAATCTCCAATTACCTGGCCCATATACTCCTCAGGCACAAGGATCTCCATTTCCATAATCGGTTCTAAAATTACAGGATTTGCTTTTTTAAGTCCTTCCTGGAAAGCAATTGCTCCCGCCATCTGAAAAGAAAAATCTGAAGAATCTACCTCATGGTAGGAACCATCCAGCAAACTTACCTTTACATCAATTACTGGAAAACCTATAACCACTCCATTTTTACTTGCCTCTAAAATACCCTTTTTTATTGCAGGAATAAACTCCTTTGGAATTGCACCTGACTTTATACGATCTTCAAAGGTAATCCCTTTTCCCGGAGTTTCCTGAGGAGCCATCTCGATTACCACATGACCGTATTGTCCTTTTCCTCCGGTCTGTTGAATAAATTTACCTGTAGAGATGACTTTCTTTTTAATCGTTTCTCTATAACTTACCTGGGGTTGTCCTACATTTGCCTCTACATTAAATTCTCTTAAAAGGCGATCGATCATTATCTCTAAATGAAGTTGTCCCATCCCACTGATGATTGTCTGTCCAGTATCGGAATTATAACTTACTCTAAAAGAGGGATCTTCATCTTCTAATTTCTTCAATGCGAAGGCTAACCTCTCCTGGTCCTGTTTAGTTTTTGGCTCTATTGCCTGAGAAAGTACTGGCTCAGGAAAATGCATCCCTTCGATAAGGATCGGTTCAGATTCATCGCAGAGGGTATCTCCGGTTTTGGTCTCTTTTAATCCCACTGCAGCAGCAATATCACCACTCTCTATCTCTTCGATTAACTCTTGATGATTAGCATGCATCCTCAACAACTTAGTGACTTTTTCTTTTAGCCTTTTGGTAGCATTATAAACCATTTGGCCCGAAGATAACTTTCCTGAATAAACCCTTAAATAATGAATTTTTCCTACATAGGGATCAGAGGCAACTTTAAAACATAGAGCACAGAAAGGTGCATCAACCGAGGTTTCTCTCTCCTCATACTCCTGGGTTTGGGGTTGCAGTCCCTTTATCGGTGGTAGATCTAAAGGAGAAGGTAAAAATTCTACAATCGCATCCAGTAAAAGTTGTATCCCTTTATTCTTTAAAGATGAACCACAGAGTACAGGAACAAAATGATTCTTTATAACCAGTCTGCGAATTACCTGTTTTATCTGTTGCGGTTGAATTTGAGTAGAGTGTAAAAATATATTTAAAAAATCATCATCAGTCTCAGCGAGTTTCTCTAATAAGATTTTCCGGTATTTATTCAATTGATCCCTAA
>Ga0078972_1002293_pt1 | contig 64374 bp, 63 predicted proteins | sample YelNatPaOPGAMG01_FD_67568 | JGI IMG/M metagenome (GOLD analysis project Ga0078972, IMG submission 67568) | Hot spring thermophilic microbial communities from Obsidian Pool, Yellowstone National Park, USA - OP-RAMG-01 (SPADES assembly) (version 2) | ecosystem: Environmental > Aquatic > Thermal...
TGTATTACTATAGTAGTAGGTGGAAAGGTATCTAATAGAATTTCTCCACCCAGATTTTCAAGAGTTGTTCTCAGTGGAATTCCTAATGAGCCACCTCGTTGGCCAACTACTGTAAAATGGGTAAAACAAATTCTTGAAGTATATGCTAAGTATGCAAGAAAGTATGAAAGAGTTGGTGATTGGATCCAAAGAATTGGTTGGGAAAAATTCTTTGAATTAACCGATATCCCCTTCACTGAAAAATGTATTGATGACTATAGATTAGCTTATGTGAGCTATAGAACTTCTACCCAATTTAAGTTTACAAAACATGTAAAAACTAAGTTAGAAGATTATTTTATACAAAAATAAATTAAAAAGAGGTGAGAAAGGATGACTAAAGAAGAACTTAAACAGAAAATTTTACAAGTTATAGAAGAAAAAGTTAAAAAAGGTGGGAAAAGTAAAGTCTATTTAAAAGACATTCAAAGAGATCTTCCAGATGTTAGTCCTCGTGATATTAAAAATGCTGCTAATGAATTGGTGAGAGAAGGAAAACTTGAATACTTTTCCTCTGGAAGTACAGTATTATTTGGAATACCCGGGTTAGGAATTGGAGTAGAAACAGCTTTTAAAAAAGAAGAAGAAGAATAACAATTTTTCAAATTTATTATTAGCTTTAAAGGGGGGAGTTTATCCCCCTTTTTTATTTTTGGAGGTCTTTAAGGACTCTATAAACTTCAGGATAAAAGGTCTTTAATAGTCTAAAAAGTTTTTTTTCAGCTATAAGAATATATTTTTTAAACCATGTTTTTCCCATTTTGGATAATTTACAATAAGCAGCTAAAGCTTGCATCAAACGAATAATTCCTAAAAATCTGAATTCTTCAAAAAACTCATTTTGTTTATATTTAGTCAAGTTTAGATAATATTTTAAAAAATTTTCTAAAATTTTAAAATTTTCAAAATGATTGACATAAGGATCAAGTAAAAGAGAGGCTAAATCATAAGAAGGAGGACCTAATCTTGCTCCTTGAAAATCTATAACAAATATTTCACCCTTTTTGACCATTAGATTTTTGCTTTGAAAATCTCTATGTAAAACTACCTTAAAAGTAAAATTGCTTCTCTCCTTAGCCCAATTATAAATTTCTTCCTTAAAAGAAGGATCTATTTTTAATTTTCTATATTTTTTAAGATACCAATCAAAAAAATAATTTATCTCTTTTTCCCAAAGAAAATCAAAATTATAAATAGGGGTATCTAAGGTAGAATTTATAGGAAAAGAAGGAGCAAGTTTTTGAATTTTAACCAGTATTTCTAAAACTTCATAATAAAAGGGTAAAGAATTTTTAATATCGCAAAGTTTAATATCTCCCAAATCTTCTATTAATAAAACTCCGCTTTCTTGATCCCAAAATTCAATTTTTGGAACAGGGATACTATTTTTATAAAAAAATTCCCCTAATTCATAATAAGCCTTAGCCTCTTTTAATCCATAAGCTCCTTCTTGAGGAATAATAAGGATTAGAGAAGAATTTTCAAAATATAAACGAAAAAATTTTCTATTCGATCCGTCTCCTCTTAAAGGCTCTATTTTTTGAGGATAGATTTTAAAATTTTTTAAAAATTTCAATAAATTTTTCATATTAAAACTTGACTTTCATATATACCCGATTTAATATATGCTCCTTCCCAGGTTACAATCTTTGATAATTGAGTATTTGCCTCAATAAAAGTGCCCTCTTCAATATATACCCAATCTTTAAATACTACATTACTTCCTATCTTTTCCGTTTTAACTATAATTGGTTCAGAATAAAAAGCTGTTTCTGGGATTTTAACTTTCTTTATAAGTATATCCTCATGAGCTTTAAGATAATTTTCAATATTTCCTATATCTTTAAAATAAGAGTTATTTTCTATGTAAGCAGAAATTTTTATTCCCTGTTTTATTAAATTTTGATATATTTCTATAAGGTCTTTTTTAAAAGGAAAATATTTGATTATTTGAGGGTCTATTATTTGAATTCCTGTAAAGGTGAGATTATCTTCTTTTTGTTTTCTAAAAGAAATAATTGTACTAAAGTTAATATCAACTTCAACGTTATTATTTTCCCCTTGGTATAATACCATAACAATAGGGCTAAAAGATTGATTAAAAAAGTGAAAAAATTTTTTAAAATTAAAATTTGTAAGTATATCTGAATTTATAATTAAAGTTTCCTCTTTAAAAAAATTTTTGGCATTTATTATAGCACCTCCTGTTCCCATAAGTTCTTTTTCTTCAAAAATCCTTATCTCTATTTGTGGATTTTTCTCTTGATAGGATTTAAGAAAACTTATGAGTTTATCTTTTAAATGAAAGGTATTTATTCCTATAAAAGTTATGCCTAAATTTTTAAGCTGATCTAAAATAATTTCAATGATAGGTTTTCCTAAAATTGGGAAAAGAGGTTTAGGTAGAATATTAGTATAAGGTAAAAGACGAGTGCCTTTCCCTGCAGAAAGAATAAAAGCTTGCACTTAAAATCTAAGCTTCTTTAGAGGAACTTTTTTCAACTGGAGAAGAAGGTGTAGCCTCTGTTTTTTTATTTTCTAATTTTTCAAGATCTTCTTTTACATCTGTACTTTTTAGAGCCTCTTTAAAAGAACGTATCCCCTTTCCTAAACCAGCTCCAACTTCAGGTAGCCTTTTTGCACCAAAAATTAAAAGAGCCAAAAAAAGAATAATAAATAACTCCTGACCTCCTAAATTTGGAAGCATATTAACCTCCCTTTTTTTTGAATTCTCCTAATCTTACTAAAAATATACCTACCTCATAAAGAAGTGTCAAGGGGATAGCTAAAAGAATTTGATTTAAAGGGTCAAAACCCGAGGTTAAAATAGCAGCAATAAAAAAGGATAAAATTATAGCATAGGGTCTAAAGTTTTTTAATTGTTCAGAGGTAACTAAATCTAATTTAGAAAGAAGAAATAGGAAAGAAGGAATTTGGAAAAGAACCCCAAAAATAATAAAAATTTTCAAAACAAAAGATATATATTCGTTTAAAAAAGGTTTGAAGACAAGAAATTTTTCTCCAAAAGAATATAAAAATTTTAAAATAGCTGGAAGAAAAATATAATAAGCTAATAAATCCCCTATTAAAAAGGAAAAGCAGGTTAAAAAGACAACACTTTTTACCCATTTTTTTTCATGGGGATAAAGACCAGGTGCTACAAACAACCAAATTTGATAAAAAATGTAGGGACTTGAGATTATAAATCCTACAATAATAGATAATTTTATGTAAACTACAAATACTTCTGGAAAAACTCTAAAAAAGACCTTAGACTGAGGAGAGATAACTTTATATAAAGGAAATAGTAAAAAATTAATTATATGTTCTGCAAAAAAATAAGAGACAATTGCACCTATTACCCAACCAATAAAAGCTTTGATTAAGCAACCTCTTAATTCAATAAGATGATCTATAAGTGTTTGTTTATTTTGTTCTTCTATGTTTTCATGCATTTATTAATTCTTCCATAGTTTTAGCTATATTTTCAGGATTTAGCCCAGATAATTTAAATAGCTCCTTTGGACTTCCAGAAGAAACAGAACCTTTTAAACCTAAAAGCTTAAGTTTAACAGATTTCCCTTTTAAGGCAAAAAAGGAAGCTATTTTATTTCCTAATCCAGTTTCTACATAATGATCCTCTACTACTACAATATTTTTAAATTCAGAAGCTTCTAAAAGATCTTTTTCTGGAAGGGGTTTTATAGAGGCTATATTTAATAAAGAAACTTCAATACCTTTATTTTTAAGAATTTCCCAAGCAGAAAGAGCATAATGGCACATAGTTCCGTAAGTAATAATTACACCTTTATTTCCCCTTCTTATCCAATCAGCTTTTCCTGGAATAAATTTATAATTCTCATCAAAATAGGGTGTATTATCTTCTTTAGTTATAATAGGAACTTTTGATCTTCCCATACCAACAAAGACATTTCCAGGTCTTTTGGCAATAAATCTTATTATATGATCTGTTTGATTAGGATCTGCAGGCATATATATTTCAAAATCTGGAAGGTTAAATAAAATTCCTAAATAGTCTATGCATTGATGAGTAGGACCATCTTCTCCTACATCAGCTCCTAAATGTGTGGATACAACTTTCAAAGCAGTTTTATTAAGAGAATTTAATCTCATTTGATTATAAACTTCATCAATTGCGAATACACCAAAGGTTGAGAAAAATACCAAAAATCCCTCTTTAGAAAGAGCTCCTGATACAGAAGCAGTATGATGTTCTTGAATACCCGATTCAAAGAAAGCTGAAGGAGAAATTTTTTTAAATCCTCCCATTTTTACAGAACCTTCTAAATCACAGGTAAGTCCTAAAATTTTAGGAGGTTTACCGGGGAGATTATTTTTTTCTGCTAATTTTGAAAGTGCATTTCCATAGGCACTTCTACAATCAGTTTTAGTTTCAGGAGAATAGATATTAGGTTCTGGATTTTCTATTTCTACAGGAATAGGATTATGTGGTTGATGGGGGAAAGAAACTATCCAATTTTTTCTTTTTTCTTTGAGAATATCTAATTCTTTGGGATCAAAGCCTAATTCTTCTAAAGCTTTTTTTGCCAGATCTTCTGGGAGAGCCATTCCATGCCATTTTGGATCGTTTTCCATAAAGGAAATACCTTTCCCCATTGTAGTATGAGCCAAAATAGCAGTTGGATTTTTGGGATTTTCTACCTCTTTATTTAAGGTTTTTTTCAAGGCTTTAAATATTTCAGAATAATTGTGCCCATCTATTTCTATTACATTCCAAGCAGTTGCCAATATTTCTTCCTTTATTCTTTGGGGCATAACTTTTGATATATCTCCACCAATTTGAAGTTTGTTATAATCAATTAAAACAATCAAATTATCTAACCCAAATTTTACAGCCCAACGCCTGGCTTCAATAACCTGTCCTTTTTGTTGTTCACCGTCTCCCATCAAACAAAAAACTTTATTATCAAGTCCCTTTAATTTAATAGCTTTAGCCATTCCACAGGCTGCTGAAAGTCCTTGCCCCAGATTTCCAGTATTCCATTCTACTCCAGGGACTGCCTGTTCTACATGTCCAGCAAAGGCAGACCCAGCGCGTCTAAATTCCATTAAAAAGGGCTCCTCAGGGAAAAAATTATACTCACAAAGAACACTATATACTCCTGGACTAATATGTCCATTACTTATTACAATTCTATCTCTATTTTCAGCCCTTGGATTCTTAGGATCGACCTTAGCAATTCCATATAAAACTAAAAGCATACTTAAAGAAGAGAGAGAACCACCTGGATGACCACTACCTGCTAAGGTAGTAGCTAATATAATTCTTCTTGCACATCTTTTGAAAGCAAGTTCTAAAGTTTGTAGTTCTTCTTTTGATAATTCTTCTTTATTAATATCTAATTTTATCATAAAGAGTCCCCCTTTTTGATTTAGAAAAGTTAAAAGACATTTATAACTTGATAAAAGGAAAAATCAAGATGAAAATTAAGAAAAATTTATGAACTTTTCTTTTCTCTTCTCATAGCTATAATTCCAGTTCTTGCAATTTCCTTAATTCCTATAGGTTTTAAAAGCTCTATTACTGCCTCAAGCTTTTCCCTATCTCCTGTAACTTCAATTATATAACTTCTTGGACTTACATCTACAATTTTACATCTAAAAATTTCACATATTCTAAAAATTTCTTCTCTATATTCTTTTTCTGCCCTTACTTTTATTAAAGCCATTTCTCTTTCTACATATTCTTTTTCTTCTGTAACATTTACAACTTTATATACATCTATGAGTCTTCTTAATTGTTTTATAATTTGTTCAATAATAAATTCATCTCCATGGGTTACTAAAGTTAAATGAGAAAGGGTAGGATCAAGTGTTTCAGCGACACACAGACTATCAATATTAAATCCCCTTCCACTAAAAAGACCTGCAATCCTTGCTAAAGCACCTGGAGCATTTTCTACTAAAACTGAAAGAGTTTGTCTTTTTTCTTCCATATCTTTTACCTCCTCCTCATATCTTTATACTAAAATCATTTCAGTAGTTGCTTTTCCTGCAGGTACCATAGGAAAAACATCTTCTTCTGGAGCAATGTGAACATCCAGTATTACTAAAGTGTCCATACTTAAAGCCCTTTTAAGGGCTGTCTCAACTTCTTGTGGTTTAGTTATTTTCATTCCTGTTGCTCCATAAGCTTCAGCTAATTTAACAAAATCTGGGAGTAATTGAAATTTTACCTGAGAATATCTTTTTCCATAAAACAATTCTTGCCATTGCCTTACCATTCCTAAATATCCATTATTAAGGATAATTATTTTAATGGGTAATTTTTGTTCCATAGCAGTTGCTAATTCTTGAATATTCATTTGAATAGAACCATCTCCTGCAATATCTATAACTAATTTATCAGGATTTCCTATTTTAGCTCCAATTGTTGCAGGGAATCCAAAACCCATAGTTCCTAAACCACCAGAAGTAATAAAAGTTCTTGGATATTTAAATTTATAATATTGAGCAGTCCACATCTGATTTTGTCCCACTTCAGTAGCAATAATTACTTCTCCCTTAGTTAATTCATAAAGCTTTTCTATTACAAACTGAGGTTTTATGTAATCAGGATCATTTTTATAAGAAAGGGGGTATCTTTTTTTCCATATATCAATCTGTTCCCACCAATCTTTAAACCTTTCTTTCCAATACTTTTTGGGTTTTCCTGCATTTTTTACAATGTTCAGAAGTAAAGCTAACGCTCTTTTACAATCACCTACTATAGGGACATGAACCTTAACATTTTTTTGTATAGAAGCAGGATCTATATCAATATGAATAATTTTAGCTCCAGGAGCAAAGGCATCTACTTTACCTGTTATACGATCAGAAAATCTTGCTCCAACAGCTAACAAAACATCACAATTAGCTACTGACATATTAGCATAATAAGTGCCATGCATACCAAGCATTCCAAGAGATTGTTCATGATCCCCAGGGAATGAACCTAATCCCATAAGTGTCGTAGTAACAGGAAGATTTAAGGTTTCAGCTAATTTAATTGCCTCATTAGAGGCATTAGAAGAAATTACGCCACCTCCAAGAAGTAAAACAGGTCTTTCTGCTTGTTCAAGAAGCGAATATGCTTTCTCTATTTGTTTTATATGGGGTTCATAAACAGGATTGTAGCTTCTTAAACTTATTTCCTCAGGATAATTAAATTCCCCTTTAGCTTGTTGAATATCCTTAGGTAAATCAACTACTACAGGTCCAGGTCTCCCAGTACTTGCAATATAGAAAGCAGCTTTTAAAATTCTTGGTAAATCTTCAATTCTCTTAACTAAAAAATTATGTTTGGTAATAGGTCTTGTTATTCCTGTGGTATCAACTTCTTGAAAGGCATCATTTCCAATAAGTCTTGTAGGAACCTGCCCTGTTAATACCACTATAGGACTTGAATCCATATAGGCTGTAGCAATACCAGTTACAGTATTTGTTGATCCAGGGCCAGAGGTAACCAAGGCAACTCCTACTTTACCAGTAGATCTGGCATATCCATCTGCAGCATGGGCAGCACCCTGTTCATGTCTCACAAGAACATGTTTTATTTCAGGGGTTTTATAAAGTTCATCATAAATATCAATTACTGCCCCACCTGGATATCCAAAGATTACTTCTACCTTTTCTCTTTTTAAAGCTTCAATAATCATTTGAGCTCCGGTCATTATTTTACCCAACTTTATTACCCTCCTTATTTTTGAAATTTTAGAATTTTGAAAATTAAAGAGTCTGAAGTTTTAATCTATTTCTATTCCTTCGTATTTTTTTATTAATCTATAAATTTGCTCCTTTATATAAAGTTTTTCTTTTTTTAACTGTTTAACTTTTATTTCTTCTTCAGGTGTTAAATAGCTTTTCTGGGATATTTTGGTTACTTCATTTTCTAAAGCTTGATGTTTTTCAAATAAATCTTTTATATCTTCATATTTTCTACTAAACTCTTTAATCAAATCTTTATCCATTAAATCCTCCCTCTATTAAAAATTTAATTTATAACTATAATTATAATTATTTTTTAAAAAATTAAAACCCTTTTGTGAAAAAATTCCTTTACCTTAGGGATATTTAATAAAGATCATTTAGAAAATCCAGTTAAAGCTTTGAGTATTTCTATAGGTAAAGGGAAGAGTATAGTAGAATTTTTTTCTGTAGAAATTTCTGTTAAGGTTTGCAAATATCTTAATTGAAGAGTTATGGGATTTTGTGCCATAATTTGAGCAGCCTCAAGGAGTGTTTTTGCTGCTTGAAATTCTCCCTCAGCATTAATAACTTTAGCCCTTCTTTCTCTTTCTGCTTCAGCTTGTTTTGCCATAGCTCTTTTCATTTCTTCAGGAAGGTCAATTTCCTTTATTTCAACTTTGGATACTTTCACTCCCCATGGCTCTGTATCTGCATCTAAAATTTCTTGTAATTTCATGTTCAATTTTTCTCGTTCAGCTAAAATCTCATCCAATTCTGCTTGTCCACATATACTTCTTAGAGTAGTTTGTGATAATTGACTGGTAGCATAATGGTAATCTTCAACTTGCAAAAAAGCTTTTTCTGGATCTAAAACCCTAAAATATACTACTGCACTAACCCTGATAGATACATTATCTCTGGTAATAACTTCTTGAGGGGGCACATCTAAAGTTACTATCCTTAAATCAAGCTTTCTCATTCTATCAATTACAGGAATTAATATAATCAATCCTGGGCCTTTAACTGCTAAAAATTTCCCTAATCTTAAAACTACAGCTCTTTCATATTCATTTATTATTTTTATAGAAGCCTGTAAAAATAGAAGAATAACTACTGCTAAAAAAAGTATTACTAAACTCATCTTTCTCCTCCAGCAATTTTATAAAACTATTTTAAATATAAATAAGAGATTGGTCAAGGTGAGGATTTGTTTTTATGAAATTAATTTATTCTGTTGTCAAAGAAAGAGAAGAAATTAAAATTATAAAAAATGGAAGCAATTTTTTGGGATAAACTTATAAATTTAGATTCTTTTCCTTTCAGAATTTCTCAACTTAAAGTAATTCAAACTCACATTTCCTATGTTTTTATTACAGATGATTTTGTTTATAAAATAAAAAAACCTGTTAATTTTGGTTTTCTTGATTTTACCACGTTAGAAAAAAGGAAATATTTTTGCGAAAGAGAAGTAGAACTTAACAGAAGGCTTTCTCCTGGAATTTATCTTGGTGTTGTTCCTATAACAGAGAAAAATGGAAGGTTTGAATTTGAGGGAAGTGGTAAAGTAGTAGAATATGCTGTAAAAATGAAAAGACTCCCTGAAAATGGCATAATGAAGGATCTTCTTCAAAAAGGAGAGATTACAGAAAAGCATATAGATTTAATTGTAAACACAATAGTTCCCTTTTATAAATCTGCCGAGACAGGAGAAAAAGTTAATCCTTATGGAAGTATAGAAACTATATTTTATAACACAAATGAAAATTTTGAACAAACAAAAAATTTTGTAAATATAGCTTTAACAGAAGAAAAATATACTCATATTGTTAATTATAATAAGAGCTTTATTGAAAAAAATAAAAAACTTTTTGAAAAAAGAATAAAAGAAGGCTTTATAAGAGATGGGCATGGAGATCTTTATTCAGCTAATATCTGTTTTGATGATTTAAAAAGGGTTTACATTTTTGATTGTATTGAGTTTAATGAAAGATTTAGATGTGGAGATGTATGTTGTGACCTTTCTTTTTTAGCCATGGATTTAGATTACCATAGATATAGAGATCTTTCAGATTATTTTATAAAAACTTATGTCAAAAAAAGTAAAGATAGAGACATTTATGAATTGTTAGATTTTTATAAATGCTATAGAGCTTATGTAAGAGGAAAAATAGGTTGTTTTACTTATGCATCTCCCGAAATTTCTGAAGAGGAAAAGAAAAAAGCCCTTGAGTCTGCACATAAATATTTTGATCTTGCCTATTACTATGCAGGAGGTATTCCCAAAATAATTGTTTTTTTTGGACTTTCTGGAACTGGGAAAACCTTTCTTTCCCAAAATTTTTTAAAAAAAATGCCAGCTGTTTATTTAGCTTCTGATATAATTAGAAAAAAATTATTAAAACTTGATCCAAATAAACACTACTATGCTCAATTTGAAAAAGGTATTTACTCCCCAGAAATAACACTCAGTACTTATGAAAAAATGATAGAAATGGCCATAGAAGAATTATCTTATGGTAGAGACGTAATTATAGATGCTACTTTCAGAGAAAAGAAATTTAGGGATTTATTAAAGGAAAAATTAAAAAAGGTAAGAGCCAAAATTTATTGGATATTATGTACTGCTGAGGATGAAGTAATTAAAGAAAGAGTTTCTAAAAGACTCTTAGAAGATACTTATTCTGATGCACTTTGGGATATTTATCTTTCACAAAAACAAAAATTTGAATTTCCAGAAGATTGTAGTCCTTTATTAATTCTTGATACGTCAGATTCTTTAGAAAATCTTTTAAACAAAATTTTACAATTTTTTAAAAAATAGACTTCTTTACCTCTTGTCTTTTTAAAAGAAATGATTATTTTTTCAGCTAAACAATAAACCCATTAAAATTAATATCAAAGGGAGGTGAAGGTATGAAGATCAGACCCTTAAATGATCGTATTTTAGTTCAACGTATTGAGGAGGAACAAAGAACTGAATCAGGAATTATTATTCCAGATACTGCTAAGGAAAAACCAATTATGGGGAAAGTGATAGCTGTTGGGGATGGTAGATTATTAGATAATGGACAAAGACAACCTTTAACTGTTAAAGAGGGAGATAAAATACTTTTTAGTAAATATGCTGGGACTGAAATTAAAATAAAAGGTGAAGAGTATTTAATTATGAGAGAAGATGATGTTTTAGCTATTATTGAAGAATAAACTAAAAAACTTAAAGGGGGGTTGTAATATGGCTGCTAAGGAGATTATTTACGGAGCTAATACAAGAGATAAAATTTTAAGGGGTGTTAATAAGTTAGCTGATGCAGTAAAAGTAACTCTTGGTCCTAAAGGAAGGAATGTTATTTTAGAAAGATCCTTTGGATCTCCTTTAATTTCAAAGGATGGTGTTACAGTGGCTAAAGAGATTGAATTAGAGGATAAGTTTGAAAATATGGGAGCTCAGATGGTAAAAGAAGTTGCCTCAAAAACCAGCGATGTAGCAGGTGATGGAACCACTACAGCTACAGTTTTAGCTCAGGCAATTTTTAGTGAAGGATTAAAGTTAGTTGCAGCTGGGATTAATCCTATGGCTATAAAAAGAGGTATTGAAAAAGCTGTAGATGTGGTAATAAAAGAAATGGAAAAAATTACTCAACCCTGTAAATCTCGTCAAGAAATAGCTCAAGTTGCAGCTATCTCTGCTAATAATGATGCTACCATTGGAAATCTTATTGCTGATGCTATGGATAAAGTAGGGAAAGAAGGAGTCATTACTGTTGAAGAGTCAAAAGGTCTTGAGACCTATTTAGAAGTAGTAGAAGGAATGCAGTTTGATCGTGGATATATTTCTCCTTATTTTATAACTGATGCTGAAAAAATGGAATGTGTTTTAGAGGATCCTTATATTTTAGTCTATGATAAGAAAATAAGTGCTATGAAAGATCTTTTGCCACTTCTTGAACAGGTAGCTCGTTCAGGCAAACCAATTTTGATTATTGCTGAGGATGTAGAAGGTGAAGCTCTTGCTACTTTAGTAGTTAATAAACTTAGAGGAGTATTACAGTGCTGTGCAGTAAAAGCTCCTGGATTTGGTGAAAGAAGAAAGGCAATGCTTCAGGATATTGCTATTTTAACTGGTGGAACCTTTGTATCTGAAGAGCTGGGAATGAAACTTGAAAATGTTCAGCTTTCTGATCTTGGAAGAGCAAGAAGAGTTGTAGTTACAAAAGAGAACACTACTATTATTGATGGTGCTGGCAAGAAAGAGGATATTGAAGCCCGTATTAAACAAATTCGTGCCCAAATTGAAGAAACTACTTCAGATTATGATCGTGAAAAACTTCAAGAAAGACTTGCTAAATTAGTAGGTGGAGTAGCAGTTATTTATGTAGGAGCAGCTACTGAAACAGAGCTTAAAGAAAAGAAAGCCAGAGTAGAGGATGCACTTAATGCTACCAAAGCTGCAGTAGAGGAAGGAATTGTTCCTGGAGGTGGAACTGTTTATATTAGATGTTTGCCAGCTTTAGAAAATCTCAAATTAGATGGAGACGAACATTATGGTGTAGAGATTATTAAAAAAGCTTTGGAAGCCCCACTTCGTCAAATAGCTTTTAATGCAGGATACGAAGGATCTATTATAGTAGAAAAAGTTAAAAACGAAGGGGGTTCTATTGGATTTGATGCAGAAACAGGAGAATTTAAAGATCTTGTATCTGCAGGTATAATAGATCCTAAGAAAGTAAGTCGTTGTGCTCTACAAAATGCAGCATCTATTGCAGGACTACTTTTAACTACTGAAGCTATGGTTGCTGAGAAACCTAAGAAAGAAGAAAAAGGTCCAGCTATGCCACCTGGTGGAGAATTTTAAAAAAACTTAATTAAGAGGGGGCTTAAAAGCCCTCTCTTCTTTTTTAATTCTAAAAATCTGTTAATCCAAAATCAAACAAATTTACCAATCCCATCTTAATCTCTTCATCAATTTTAGCTTGTTTAAACCAAAATATGGGTTATATTAAAATTAAAAAAGAAAAGAAACCAAAATGAAACTAATAAAAATTCCATTTATAATAAGTTTTTTTCTTTTATTAATATTTGTCCCAGTTTTATATAGTTCTGAAATAGATATAACTTCAGATAAAATGCAGGTATTTGAAAGTGAGGGATTGGTCGTCTTTACAGGGAAAGTTTTTGGAGTTAGAGGAGACTTAAAAGTCTGGTGTGATCAAATGTATGTATATTATACTACCACACAGGAAGGGAAAAGAGAAGTAAGTAAAGTAATTGCTTTAGGAAAAGTAATTATAGAAAAAGGAAAATGGAAAGCCTATGCTGGGAAAGCAGTTTATTTTAAGAACCAAGAAAAATTGGTATTGGAAGAGACTCCCAAGGTTTGGCATGATAAAAATTTAGTGGAAGGAGATATTGTAACTATATACTTTAATGAAGAGAAAAGTGAAGTTTTAGCTAAGGATCAGGGTAGAGTAAGAGCACGTGTATATTTTGAATAAAAAGAGATATTTTTATGCTTAAGGCTGAAAATTTAAGAAAATCTTTTAAAGAAAAATTGGCAGTTAAGGATGTATCCTTACAAATTAAGCAAGGGGAGATCGTAGGACTTTTAGGTCCTAATGGAGCAGGTAAAACTACTTGTTTCTATATAATTGCAGGATTTCTAAAACCAGATAATGGGCAAATAATTCTTGGAGAAGAACCTATAACCTCTTTAGATGTAGCTGAAAGAGCGAAAAAAGGAATAATTTATTTGCCTCAAGAATCTTCAGTATTTAGAAAACTTACAGTAGCTGAAAATTTTAAAATTGTATTAGAAAGATTTAAAGAGGATTTTAAAAAAATAGAAGAAAGACTTGAGCATTACATAGAATTGTTTAATCTTGAAGAGATTCTAAATCAAAAGACATATACTCTTTCAGGTGGTCAAAAAAGAAAGGTTGAAATAGTAAGAGCCCTTCTAATTGAACCACAATTTATGCTTTTAGATGAACCCTTTGCAGGAATAGATCCAATTGGTGTAGCTCAACTAAAAGAGATTCTTGAAACCCTTAAAAAAGAAAAAATAGGTATATTAATCTCAGATCATAATGTAAGAGATACACTTAAAATCTGTGATAAAGGTTATGTAATTGCAAACGGAGAAATAATAGGGAAGGGAACTCCTGAAGAAATTTTAGAAAATGATTTAGTAAAAGAAAAATTTCTGGGTGAAAAATTCTTTATGTAAAAAGTAAAAATGATAGAGCTAAAAAACGAATTAAAACTTAAGCCCCAGTTAATACTTACTCCTCAGCTCAAACTTGTTTTAAAGGTGTTACAATTAAATATCTTAGACTTACATAATTTTCTGCTTCAAGAAGTTCAAACTAATCCCTTTTTAGAGCTCGAATATAAAGATCTTCCAGAAAATAATTATATTGAAGAAAGCTATTTTGAAGAGATTAAGCTTAAAGAAGAAGTTAATTTTGAGGAAGAACTGATAGAGAAAAGATTTTATTTTGGTAAAGAGGAACCTGAAGAAGAGTGGAGTTGGGAAAAAACACTTAAAGCTGAAGAAAAACTTACAGATTATCTTCTATGGCAGATTAACTTAAAAGAACTTACACCTTTAGAAAAAGATATAGCCTATTATATTATTGGGAATTTAGATGATAAAGGTTATTTAAGAATATCTTTAGAGGAAATTGCAAAAGAATTTAATGTTCCTTTAGAAAAAGTAGAAAAAATAAGAAACATTTTAAAATTTCTTGATCCTGTAGGAGTAGCTTCCCTAAATTTAAAAGAGTGTTTACTTACTCAACTTGAATTCATAGGATATGATAAAAAATCTTTACCCTATATTTTGGTAGAAAAACATTTAGAAGAAATACCTAAGGGAATAGAATATTTTAAAAAATCCTATGGATATAATGAAAAAGAAATTGAAGGTGCTTTAGAAGTAATTAAGCAATTAGAGCCCTATCCTGCAAGAAATTATTTTGATGTGAATGCACTTTATATAGAACCAGATTTAATTTTTTATAAGGAAGAAAATGAATGGAAAGTAGAAGTGGTAAAAGAAGGTCCATTTATAGTTAGATTAAATAACTATTATAAGAACTTTTTAAAAGGAAAAAAGGATTTTGTTAATAATCCTGGAGTAAAAAAATTTCTTAAACAAAAATTGAGAGATGCTGAAGATCTTTTGAAAGCTTTAGATAGTAGATACTCCAATCTTTATAAGGTTGGGGAAGCTATTTTAAAATATCAAAAAGAATTTTTAGAAAGGGGAATAAAATTTTTAAAGCCCTTAATCTTAAAAGATATTGCAGAAGAGGTTCAACTACATGAATCAACCATTAGTAGAATTATAAATCAAAAATATGTTCAAACTCCAAAAGGAGTATTTGCTTTAAAATTTTTCTTCTCTACAGGTTATAAAAGTAAAGAAGGAGAAGAATTATCAGCAAAAGCTATAAAGGATTATATAAGAGAAATTATAAATGGAGAAAATCCCTCAAAGCCCTTAAGTGATAGTGCTATATCTAAAATACTGAAAGAAAAATATGGAATTAATATTGCAAGACGCACTGTAACTAAATATAGAGAAGAACTACAGATTCCTTCTATAAGAGAAAGAAAGATTTCTAAAAACATTAAAGAAAGGAGGTAAGATTTTATGATTGAGTTTAATTTCACTTTTAAAGGGATGGATTCATCAGAGGCAATTAAAAACTATGCTGAAAAGAAATTTAAAAAATTTGAAAAATATTTTGAAGGTCCAGTTAATATTCAGGTAGTCTTTAAAAGAGAAAAGTTTAGAGAACTGGTAGAAGTGATTGTAAGTGGAGATGGAGAGAATATAATTGCCAAAGAAGAAACTTCAGATATTTATGAAGCTATAGATTTAGCTTATGAAACCTTAGAGAAACAAGTTAAGAAGTTCAAAGAAAAAAGAAAAGAGTTTCGAAAAAGTAAAGCTATTGAAACAGTTTCTCCTACATTAGAAGAAAATTATACAATAAAAACTGTAAAAATTAATCCTATGTCTACTCAAGAAGCTTTGGAATGGTTTGAAAAAAATAAAGATAGTTTTATGCTTTTTTACAATACCGATTATGAAAAAATTTGTTTAATCTATTCAGAAAAAGATAAACCGATAATTGTTGTTCCTGAAATTTCTTAGAAAAATTTATGAATGTAGTTATAATTACAGGTCTTTCTGGATCTGGTAAAAGTACATCTTTAAAGGCTTTTGAAGATCTTGGATACCTTTCTATTGATAATTTCCCTATAAGACTTCTTTTGCAATTTTTAGAAGAAGTTAAAGAAAGTTTAGAGGATAAAAATATTGCTTTGGTAATGGACATAAGAGATAAATATTTTTTAAAAGAATATTCAGAGGTTTTCAAAAATTTAAAAGAGAAAGGATACAATTTTGAGATTCTCTTTTTAGATGCAAGAGATGAAGTAATTATTACCAGATTTAACCAAACAAGAAGGATTCACCCTTTAATGAAAGAAAAAATAAGCAGTTTGGAAGAGGCTATTGAAAAGGAAAGAGAACTTTTAGGTGATTTAAAGGAAATAGCAAACTTAATCATAGATACTTCAGATTTTAATGTTCATCAATTAAGAAATGAAATATTTAGACTTTATAAAGAAAGGGGAGCTCATAAAAATTTAGTTCTCCATTTTATAGGATTTGGTTATAAATATGGAATTCCCTATGAAGCAAGTTTTTTATTTGACGCAAGATTTTTACCTAATCCTTATTTTATCCCCTCTTTAAAACCTTTGAACGGTAAAGATAAAGAGGTTAAAAATTATTTATTAAATTTTTCTGAAACTTTAAAATTTATAGATTATTTAGAATCTTTTTTGGAATGGTTAATACCTTTTTATTATAAAGATAATAGACAATACCTAACTATAGGTATTGGTTGTACAGGTGGGAGACATAGATCTCCAGCTATTATAGAGATTTTAGCTCAAAGATTAAAAGAAAAATATCCAGAGATAGAAATAATTAAAACTTATAGAGATATAGAAAAGGATGTACCTCCTTCATGAAGCAGAAGAAAAAGATTTAAAAATTATTTCAGAATTGGAAAAAGGTCTATTTTCTGAAGAAAAATGGTCTTATTTTCAAATTTTAAGAGAATTCAAAAATAAATTTTCAAAAATTTTGATTTTTAAAAAGAAAGAAGAGATAATTGGATATCTTATTTTTAGAGAAATTAAACCTGAAATTGAGATTTTTAAAATAGGAGTAAAAAAGGAATATCAAAGAAAAGGGGTAGGCACCAAACTTATGCAAAAATTAATGGAATTTGCTAAAGAAAAAAAAATAAGTAAAATATTTTTAGAAGTAAAAGCCTCTAATTTATCTGCCTATAATTTTTATAAGAAATTGGGATTTAAAGAAATGTACAGAAGAAAAAATTATTATGGTAATGAAGAAGCAATTGTAATGGTAAAAGAAATTTAAAAGTTAAGAATTATGCTAAGAATAGGAATTAATGGATTTGGTAGAATTGGTAGAACTATTTTAAGAGCAAAACTTAAATATCCTGATTTTAAAAATTTTGACATAGTAGCTATAAATGATCTTTCTTCTCCAGAGATGTTAGCCTATTTGTTTAAATACGATTCAGTATTTGGAAAGTTAACTTATCATGTAGAAGTAGAAAAGGAATACATAAAAATAGAAGATAAAAAAATAAGAATATTTCAAGAACCTGATCCTGAAAGAATTCCTTGGGATGAAGAAAAAATAGATTATGTAATAGAGGCTACAGGAAAATTTACTGACGGATCCTTAGCAAGAAAACATTTTCTTAAAGGTGTTAAAAGGGTAATTATTACAGCTCCTGCTATAAATGAGGATATTACTATAGTTATGGGGGTAAATGAGGAAAAATATGACCCCCTCAAACATTATATTATCTCCACATCTTCATGTATTTCCAATGCTGCTACCCCTTTATTAAATCTTTTAATGAAATACTATGAAATAGAAAAATGTTATTTAAGTAGCATTCATGCTTATACTAATACCCAAAGGCTTCTTGATATGGTTCATCCTAAGGATTTTAGAAGAGCAAGATCAGCTCCATTAAATATAGTTCCTGTAAATATAGATTTTGAAACCATAATAAAGGTTTTACCAATTTTAAGAGGGAAAATTGAAGGTGTTTGTATAAGGGTTCCTGTTCCTGATGTGTCTTTAAACGATTTTGTTATTTTAATAAAAGGAGAAACTACTCCTGCAGAAATAAATAAACTTTTCAAAGAAAATCAAAATAAATATTTAGCTTATACTGAAGAACCTATAGTCTCTTCAGACATTATTGGAGAGCCATATAGTACCATTGTTGAGGGGCTAAATACTAAGGTAATAGGTAAAAATTTAATAAAATTATTAGCTTGGTATGATAATGAATGGGGTTATTCAGTGAGTGTGCTTGATTTAATAAACTATATGAGCGAAAAGGAAGTTTAAAGATGAGTGATAGATTTACTTCCAAAGCCCTATTAATCAATTTAACTCACACCTTTGTAGAAGAAGTTCAGTACGAACCTCAATACAACATTTTTTTAGAAATATTTTCCAATTTCCCGGCTTTACAAAATCAAATAAAACTTTTACTAAGAGAAATTTTTCATCCCTATAAAAATAATTATATAGTCTTAGAAGAATTTAGAAGTTTTATTCTAAAAAATCTCCCCCTTCTTCTTAAACATAATCAAAAGATTCAGGGATATTGGTTGATCTTTGATATTTTATTTAGATTTTTTGGTGAGGAAGAAGATTTAAATATTAAAACAGCTGAAACAATCTTTTCAGTTCTTGATAAAACAATTGATCTTATAGATAAAGATACATTTGAAGAAATTTCTCCTATTCTTAAAGAAATTTTAAAAGCCTTAACCAATCTTCCAGAAAAATATTTCCTGAACTTTTTAGAAAATTATTATTCTTTTAAAAAATTAATATCTAAATATACTCGTTTTCATTTATCTTCTGAATTAGAAGAAATCTGCGAGACTTTACTTACAAGATCCTATATTTTCAATTACAATCTTTGGAAAAAATTTGTAGAAAAGGATATAGATAAGTTAGAACCCTCAGATATAAAAGAGAGGTTTATTTTAAAAACTTCCTATTTTAACGAATTAATTGATAAATTAATTACTTCTGAGTTTAGCTTAGCTAATTTACTTAAGCTACCAGACCATTTAGATCTTCTGAGAGAATTAAAAAATCTTATACTTTTTATTAATTCTTTAGATAATTCTATCTTTCCAGAGGAAAAGAAAATTCTCTTTTTATTTAAGCTTATAGAAACTCCAATTCTTAAACTTATTCATGAAGAATTAATAAGAGAGGTTAACAAAAATCTTATTTATTTAATCAATTTAAAACCTTCTCAAAATTTAGATGAATTTTTGATTCAATTTTTTAAGATTCTTAAAGAAAAACTTTATCTTTATCCCTGGACAGCCTTAGAATGTATAAAGAATATAGGAATATGCATTTTAAATAAAAAAGATGTTTATTTAATCGAAGTTCTTATAAATGAAATTATAAAATTTGGTTTCCAACCTCCACAAATTAAAGGAATTGATGTTAATTGGAGAATTAGGCAAAATTCTAATCATCTTTTAAATATTAAAACATGGTTAGACATATTTAAAGTAAATCCTGAATGGTGTAGTAGTCTTCTTTCAGCACTTATATTGAATTTAAAATTATACGGAGTATCCATTAAAGATACTGACCTTTTTCAAAGAGAAATAACTCACCTCTTGAATTCCCCTATGAAACCTGTTTATAACTTAGTAAAGCAATTTTGTAAAGTTCTACCTATTTATTACAATGAAATTGGAGCAGAGGGACTTATAAGAGATCTTTCTACAGAAGTAGATGAAATATTTCAAAGAAAGGATAGTTTAGTTCACTTTTTGAGAAAATTCATTCATATAGAAAATTCAAGCTTAGCAGTAGATTTTATTAAAGATATTTTGAATTATTGGTTAACTCTTGATGGGGAACTTATTAAAAAATACTTACCTGAAGAAATCTATGAAAAAATAATTAATCACGAAAAAGAATACCATTTAAAGATGCAAAGTTTAATAAAACTCTTACTTGAAAGATCTGGTAAAGAGAATCTTGAATCTATTTTAGCAGAAGAACTAAATCAGATAAAATCTTATATAGAAGATATAAATTTTGACCAAGTTTATAAGAATAAACTTTATTTAGTTATATATCTTTATAAGTTAGAGCATCAAAAATATTACGGTGTATTAGAAGATATAGATACATTTTTAGCTCAATATTCAGTAGATGAATTTCCTTTTCTTTCTGAATTAAAAGATTTACTTCTTAATAGAAAAATAGAAACTGAGAAAAAAATAGATAAGTTACTAATATGGTTAAAAGATTTAAAAGAAAACATAATTTTATCTTCAGAAAAATTTACTCCTGTAGAGCAGATTTTGATTAAAAGACACATAGCAGTAGATATTCCTTCTATGTATGGAAGATATAAGGAGAAAAAGTTTGATGCTCTTGGTTTAACTTTTAGAATTGAATATTTAATTAATAATCTATTTGAGAAACTAATAGATCATTTTGATTTAAGTTTTATTACAAAGGCGTCATTTTTCAGAATTTTAAAAATTTTAAAATTATTTAGAAGGGCTCTATATATTGATGGTATTCTTTCCCAAAAATTTGATACCTATTTAAATCTTTTAGAAAGCTCATTAAAAAGTTATCCCCTTTCTTATAAACAATATTTAGATATTTTTAGAGGTCTGATTGATGGGGTTCAGCATGTTATACAAGCCTATTATGTAAGTCCCTTTTTAAAAGTATTTCCTTTAGTTTTTGAAGCGCTTAATCCTGAAGATATTTTAGAAAAATATAAGAGATGTTTCAAAAATCTCCATAATAGAGAAGAAGCCTATTTTTGCATAAGTGAAGTTATCATTAGGGAACTTATAGATAATGGTTTTGTTTTAAAATATTTAGACAAATTTCTAAAAAAAATATATTATCTATTTTCTTCTTATGTGGAAAGGATTGATATTGAAGATTTAAATTTACTTATGAGCTATGATTCAAGAAGGACTCTTTCTCTTATTCATAAACCTAATCATTTTGTTAATGACCTTCTTTATTTGGGTAACAAAGGTTATAATCTTACTATCCTTGCTAAGGAAGAAAATACAAGTATAAAGATCCCTTACGGATTTATTTTAACTACAGAAGTTTTTAGATGTTATAAATTGATAAAAAAATATAGAGAACTTTGGGAGGATTATGAAGCAAAAATAAGAGAACATGTGAAGATTTTAGAAAATTTAACTAATAAAAAGTTTGGTGATAAGAAAAATCCTTTACTTTTTAGCATAAGAAGCGGTTCAGCACTTTCTATGCCAGGTATGATGAGCACTCTTTTAAATGTAGGTGTGAATGAGGAAATCATAGAGGGATTAGCAGAAGCAAGTAAAAATAACTGGTTTGCTTGGGATACTTATAGAAGATTTATTCAGAGTTGGGCAATGTCCTATGGAATTCCGCGTGATTTTTTTAATAATCTTATGAGAGAGCATAAGAGAAAATATAAAGTAAAGAAAAAAAAAGATTTTGCTGGAGAACAAATGAGAGAATTAGCTTTATTATATAAAACCTCTGTAGAAAAATTGGGAGTTTATATTATAGATGATCCTTGGGAACAACTTTTTAAAGGCATAGAACTTATTTTTAATTCTTGGCATAATTATAAAGCTAATGCTTATAGAGAAATTATGCAGCTTTCTGAAGAATGGGGAACAGCAGTTATAGTTCAGCAGATGGTATTCGGTAATAAAACACTTTCTTCTGGTACTGGAGTTACCTTAACTACCCCACCTGTGGGTAAATTTCCAAGAATTATTTTATGGGGAGATTATACACCCTATAATCAGGGAGAAGATATTGTATCTGGGTTAGTTAATGCTTATCCTATTTCTTTAGAACAAAGAAAAATAGAAAATAGAGAAGGTCCGTCTTTAGAGGAGGCTTTTCCCGAAATTTATAAAGCCCTTTTAAAATTTGCTTATTATTTAGTTTATGAAAAAGAATGGGGACATCAAGAAATTGAGTTTACCTTTGAAAGCGAAGATCCTGAAGATCTTTATATTCTTCAAGTAAGAGATATTATTTTAAGAGAAGAAAAAGATATTCCTTTCTTCGATAAGAAACTATTAGAAAATTTAGAAGCGATAGGAAAAGGAATAGGTGTCTCTGGAGGTTTTATTTCTGGAAGGATTGTTTTTTCTTTGGAAGATATTTTAGAATTTAAATCTACTAATGAACCCTTAATTTTATTGAGATATGATACAGTTCCGGATAATATTAGAGAAATATCCTTAGTAAATGGAATACTTACTGCAAGAGGTGGACAAACCTCACATGCAGCTATTGTAGCTTCAAGGCTTGGTAAAGTGTGTGTGGTGGGTTGCGAAAATTTGAGTATAAATGATTTAAAAAAAGAAGCTAAAATTAATGGATATATTTTAAAGTTAGGTGATTGGATTACATTAAATGGTATAAGTGGGCAAATTTTTAAAGGTAAAATAGAAGAATTAGCCAAAAATAAAGAAAAATAAAATCTCTTAAAAACGCTACCTTATTTTTTAATCAATATGGAATCATGTCAGTCAAAATTGGAATAAATTCGAATTTTATTTCTGCCATTGCGGGATAGAAAGGAGGTGAATTATAATATGAGAAAAATATTGAAATTAACTAGTATAATAGGATTTATTATGTTATTTATTAATTTGGCTTTCCCAGCAATAAGTTTGGCGGAAGGTATATTAATTTTTGATATCTCAGGTGTTTGTAAAGTGGAAGCAGATTTAAGTGCAATGAAATTAATTTTTACTGCTCATCAGCCTGGTAAAGTTGCTTGTGAATATTCAATCTTAGCTGGGAATTCATATAAACAGAGTGAGGCTGGAGGATGGGCTTTGCCAGAATTTAGACCTGCAGTGAAAGAGGAACCACTTCCTCACTATGTTACTTTTATTGTAACAGCTGGGCGTTATGAGCGGATTGGAGTAGTTATTTGCCGAGAAAATGATAGACACCTTGGTTGTAAGGTGATTAGATAATTTATCTAAAAAATTAAAAAATATCCCGCAATGGCAGATAATATAAAACAAAGTTAAGGGAAGTAATAGAATGAGAAAGATAATAGCATTATTAGTAAGTTTAATCTTTATTTCTGCCGTTAACTCTACAGCTCTTACTCAAATACATGAGTGGGACATATCAGGTAAAAAAGCATCTCCTGAAGCAATGGCACTTGCATTAATGGGAACTGTTACAAAAATTGAAGGAAAAAAGATTACAATCAAACAAGATGATGGAAAAGAAACTACAGTAGAAGTTAAAGATGTTAAAGGGATTAAAGTTAGAGACAGGGTTAAAGTTAAAGTTGAAAGAGGTGTTTAAATAATGCAAAAAATCTCATTGGATTGAAAAAGTATTTAATAAACTTTATATGTGATAGTGTTTTGTTAACGTTTTTTCTTGATATTTAGTTAGTTATTTAAAGGGTTAAAATTACTCTTCATTTGGATTTATAATTTTTCCCATAAATAAAATACATCCTGTATTTTTATCTCTGATTAAAAAAATAAAAGGATGATTAGCCTTAAATGTGACAGTCCTTTCAATACATGTTCTCTCCATAATAACCCCTGTAGCAGCTGATGCTTCAGTTCCTTCTTCGTTTACCTCTACAAATGCTTTATGGATGACTTTAGATATATAAAGGTCTTTTCGTCCATCAATTCCTGAAAAATCAGCTTTTGCTCCATCAAATGCATCTTTCATACCTATGCTTTTCAAAATAGTGCTTAAATCATATCTTTGTGTAAATTTAAATCTTGGAATATATGTCTTTACCTTTGTATTTACTGCGTTTTTTATCCATTCTTGTAATTTCTTTTCATTTATTGTGTTTTCAATACTTTCTAATTTTTGTAAATTTTTTGGCAAGATTATCACCATTGAAATTTTATCTCCTTTGTAAGGCAATTCTAAAAGCTGAAGTTCACCATTTTCAAAGTAGTTAAACTTATTTTCCTGGAACATCATTTTAACTTTAATTATTTTCTCGTTAATCAAATAAAAATCTTCATCCTTTGTAAATTGTTTATTAAATTCACTTATCCATTTTCCTTTAAAATAAATAGCATTTGTAAGAACTAACCTTGTAAGAGTGGTAATGTCTCCTGGATTTAATATATCCTTAATTTTCCCCTTAGTTTCTTTTGAAACCCAATTATTGATTTTTAAACGAGCGTTTTCAGGATTTGTTCTATAATCAACTTCATTAAATCCACCCTTGTAGTACCTTTCCATAATATTAAGAAATTCTGGCAAATATTTATAATCCTTTTGTAACCAAAGAGCATTAGCAATATGAAGTTCATAGTCTTTATTGGATTTTAAATTCTCAATTAATTTAGAATAGGTTGAATAAAGATGCTCTTGAGGAAGAGTAAAATGTAATACTTTAGCCATCTGTTTTTCTGTGTTTCCTCTTGCTCCTGTGTAGGTCATCGCAAGAGCTATTGATATGCTTGCAGGGGAATAAAATAAATTTTTTCCCTTATTTTTATCTTTCAACTTTTTATAAAGATCAAAGCTAAACTTGTTTATACTTTGCGCTACAATTTCTAAATTCCTTTCTTCAACTGCCCAAATTTTATTGCTTAAGGAAATTACTAAAATTATGACGCATACCATTGAAACTAATTTCTTCATATAAAAGCTAAACATTTATATACTATCCTCCTTTTGCATTTATTTTTTTAAATAAACAATGCACCTGTACTTATTTTATAAGTGTTAAAATCAATCTCCCTTTTATGGTTTCCAATTTTTTCTTAAAAAGGAAAAGTAATAATTCTTCAAATTCTCAGCTTCTTGGTCAAATTCTTTTTTCTTGACCCCTTTCACCTGTGTTACTTCAATTTTAACTCCAGTAGCTTGATCACCTTGTTTTATTAATTTAATGTGAACATAATACTGTGCAGCAAAATGGGGGACAAATTGTTTGGTTAAAACTTTTCCAGCATCTGGAGGTATTTTACCGATACTTCCAGCTACAGGGTCATAATCATATCTCAAGGTAATGATGTTCCTTATTTTGCTTGTTCCTATGCTGACAATGACCGGGAAATTATAAGGATTAACTTTTTTAGCCTCTTCACACATCTGTTCGGCACTTAGAAGGGCAATCTCCCAGGCACGGTCAAAGGGTAAAGTATTAAAAGGCTCTTCAATAATAAGGTTTCTACCCACACCTAAGCAACCAATTAGTAACCAAGGGATGAATAGAAGAAAAATGAGTATCTTTTTGCTCATTTTTACCCCCTAAACTTATAATTATTTATCCTCTCAGAGTAATTATGCATAATATCTTAGTCTACCATCTTAGTTCGTCAATATAAAGGTTTGTTTTAAATTAAGGTAAAATGCATAGAAAGATATAAGTAGAAAATTTCTTAACAAGATATTTCTCCCTTGACATTTAATTAAACTTAATCTTTAATTTAAAAAAAATATGTGATAAAATTGTTATAATTATTACGTAAGAGGAGGGGAAAAAAATGAAAAAATTAGGTATAAATGGTTTGGGAAGAATTGGTAAATTGACACTTTGGCATCATATAGCAAGAAAATATTTTGATGAAATAGTGGTAAATGTAGGAAGGGAGGTAGGAACCTCTTTTTCTGATATAGCAAGTTATATAGAAAAAGATAGTACCTATGGATGGTTGCAAGTATATCTTTATGGACATAAAGGAAAGAGAGTAATTGAAAATTTAGACGAAAAAGAAGGAACCATGTATGTAGATGGAATTAAGGTAAAAATTTTAAGAAAAACCAGAAATCCAAAAGAGATTAATTGGAGAGAGGAAGGAGTAAAACTTGTAGTAGAATGTTCTGGAAAATTTAGAGACCCTAATATAGATCCAGAAGATCCTAAAGGTTCAGTTAGAGGGCATCTTTTAGCTGGGGCTGAAAAAGTTATAGTTTCTGCACCTTTTAAAATAAAAGATAAAGAAAAGGGAATTCCAGAAGATGCGGTAACTATTGTTTATGGTATTAATGAAGAGGTTTACCAGCCAAATAAACATAATATTATTTCTTCAGCCTCTTGTACAACTACTTGTTTAGCCTACATGGTTAAACCTTTACTTGACTATTTTGGTCCAGATAGAATACTTTCAGCCTCCATGGTTACAGTTCATGCGGTTACAAGTTCACAGGTAGTTTTAGATAGACTTCCTAAGGAAGGAAAAGGAGATTTAAGAAGAATGAGAAGTGTTTTTAATAATATTATTTTAACTACTACCGGTGCAGCTGAAGCCTTAGGACTTGTTATACCTGAGATGCAAAAAGTTGGATTTATGGCTGAAAGCGTGAGAGTTCCAACAACTACGGGAAGTCTTATTATTCTGACCGTAAATGTTCAAGATGAAAGTTTAGAAAATCGTATTACCAGAGATTTAATAAATAAAATATATGAGGAAGTAGCAAATACAAAATATAAAGATTACCTTATATTTACTATGGAACAAAATGTTTCCTCAGATATTATAGGGTATCCAAGAGCTGCAGCTATTATTGAAGGAGCTGAAACTCATACCCGCACAGCTTTAGCTAAGGTAGATATTTGTAAAGCTCTCCCAGAAATAGGTCAAACTGTTTGTACCCATGTTGAAATACCTATTACCCAGGTAGTAGTTTACGGATGGTATGATAATGAATTAGGATCTTATACTAATCTAATGGGCGATTTAACTGTGTTTATTGCTGAGAAGATGATATAATTTATGAAAAGAAGAAGAGGAAGAGAAATAGCGCTTCAAATCCTTTATCAAAAGGAAGCAGCTCAAATATCTATTAATGAAGCTATCAGTAATTATGAAAAATATTTTAATGTCGAAGATGGTGAAATGTTGCAATTTGCTCAGGAATTAGTACTTGGAGTAGAGAAAAATATAGAATTTATAGATAATATAATTAAAAAATATACCCCTTCTTGGCCCTTAGAAAGGTTAAATCTTACAGATAAGAACATCCTTAGACTTGCAATTTATGAAATGTTTTTTAGACCAGATATTCCAGAAATTGTTTCTATAAATGAAGCCATAGAACTTGCTAAACTTTATGGAACTGATGATTCTCCAGCTTTTATAAACGGAGTTTTAGATAATGTTTACAAAAGGGAAATCAAAAGGAAATTCAAAGTTTCTTGATTATGAAAAAATTTAAAATCATCACTATAGATGGTCCTGCATCTTCAGGTAAGACAACTGTAGCTAAAATGATTGCTCAAAAATTAAATAGTCCTTTGTTAGAATCAGGAACTTTATATAGATTTGTAACTTATCTTTTAATAAAATCAGAAAAATCAATCCAAACTTATATGAAAAATGAAAAAGCATTAATTAATTTTCTAAAAGAAACTTTTAAGAAAGTAAAAATAGAACTGACACCAGAGGGAACATATATTTATTGGAACGGAAATTTGGTAAAAGAGGAACTAAGAGAAAAAGAAGTAGAAAATTTAGTTTCTCAAGTTTCTGCCAATAAAAAGGTTAGAGAATTTTTAACAGATTTTATGAGAGAACTTGGTAAAAAAGGTAGTCTAATTACTGAGGGAAGAGACATGGGAAGTTTTGTTTTTCCCTATGCAGATATAAAGATATTTTTAACTGCTGATGAAGAAATAAGGGCACAAAGGAGACTTAAAGAAAAAATGGAAAAAGGAGTTTATAAGGGAAAAATTTTATATGAAGAAGTTTTTAGTAATATAAAACTTAGGGATAAATTGGATAGCCAGAGGGAGGTAGCGCCTTTAATTATTCCTGAAGGAGCTTATATTATAGATACTTCCCATTTGACTCCAGAGGAAGTTTTAAATGAAATTTTAAAAATTATTAAATAAGTTTAAAAGAAATATGAAAAAAGAAGTTTTAGGGTTGGAAGAATTTATAAAAAGAGAAAAGGCTAAGGCAAAAAAACTTAAAAATACAAGATGGTGGAGGAAACAGTTAGAAAGAGGAATATGTTATTATTGCGGAAAAAAAGTAAAACCCGAAGAACTCACTATGGATCATAAAATTCCTTTATCTCGAGGTGGAACCTCAGAGAGAATTAATATAGTTCCAGCATGTAAAGAGTGTAATAACAAAAAGAAGTATTTACTTCCTTGGGAATGGGAAGAGTATTTAAAAAGCTTAAAGAGTGGAAATAGGGGATAATTGATGTGCGGTATCATAGGATATATAGGGGGGAGACAAATTCTGCCTGTTCTTTTAGAGGGTTTAAGAAGATTAGAATATAGAGGGTATGATTCTGCTGGGGTGGTGTTTTTAGAAGATGGGAAAATAAGTGTAATAAAGGTAAAAGGTAGAGTATTTGATTTAGAAGAAAAGATTTTTAATAATCTTCCCCAAAAACCTAAAGCCCCAGGGCTTGGACATACTCGTTGGGCTACTCATGGAGAACCTTCAGATGAAAATGCTCATCCCCATATTGATTGTAAAGGAATGCTTGCTTTAGTACACAATGGAATTATTGAAAATTATTATGAATTAAAAAGGGAGCTCCAAGAAAAGGGACATAAATTTAATTCAGCCACAGATACAGAGGTAATAGTTCATTTAGTAGAAGATTATGTAAATCAAGGATTAGATTTAAAGAAAGCCTTTTTTTCAGCTTTAAAAAGATTGAAAGGAGCCTATGCAATTGGTCTTATTTCAAAAGAAAATCCTGATTTTATAATGGTTGCTCGGAATCTTAGCCCTGTGGTTATAGGATTAGGAGAAGGGGAAAACTTTTTAGCTTCAGATATACCTGCTTTACTTCCTTTTACCAAAAGGGTTTTATTTTTAAATGATGGAGAGGTAGCTATATTATCTAAAGACAAAGTAAAAATTTTTGATTTAGAAGGAAATGAGATAGAAAGAAATTCTATAGTTATTTCTTGGGATCTTGCTTCTGCAGAAAAGGGAGGATTTCCCCATTTTCTTTTAAAGGAAATTTATGAACAACCAGAGGCTATAAAACACACACTTTTAGGTAGAGTAGATTTGGATAGGGAAGATATAGACTTTTCAAAAGAAGGGCTTGAAAAGGAATTTTTTGATAATATAGAAAAAATTTTTATAGTCGCTTGCGGAACATCTTATCATGCCGGTTTGGTAGCTAAATATTTAATAGAAAAAAATTTAAAAATACCAGTAGAAGTTGATCTTGCTTCTGAATTTCGTTACAGATTTCCTTTAATAAATTCTAAAACTTTATTTATTGCTGTTTCCCAATCAGGAGAAACTGCTGATACCTTAGCAGGCTTAAGACTTGCTAAACAACTTAGTGCTAAAATTTTATCCATTTGTAATGTTTTAGGAAGTACTATTGCCAGAGAGAGTGATATAGTTCTTTATACCCAGGCAGGACCTGAAATTAGTGTTGCCTCTACAAAAGCATTTATAACTCAAGTATTAATTTTCATTCTTTTTACTTTTTATTTAAAAAAATTGCTTTATAAAGAAAATGAAAAAAAAGAAAAAATAAAAGCTTTGATAAGACTTCCTCAAATTCTTGAAAAGTTTGTAAAAGAAGTCCATTTAGAAGTCAAAAAAATAGCTAAAAAATGGTATAATGTAGAAAATTGCCTTTATTTAGGGAGGAATATTTTGTATCCTATAGCCCTTGAAGGAGCTCTTAAGTTAAAAGAAATTTCCTATATTCATGCAGAGGGTTACGCTGCAGGAGAAATGAAACATGGTCCTATAGCTTTGATAGAAGAAAAATTCCCAACCGTTGTTCTTGCTGCTAAAGAAACTGGAGTAATTTATGAAAAAACACTTGCCAATGCTGAGGAAGTAAGATCAAGAAGAGGTCCTATTATAGCTTTTGTTTCAGAAAATTCAGAAGAATTTAAAAAACTATCTGAAGATTTAGTGGAGGTCCCTTCAACTTTTTACGAATTTTTACCTATATTTTACGCAATTCCTTTACAGCTCTTTGCTTATGAAATGGCGGTTTTAAGAGGATGTGATATAGATAAGCCCCGTAATCTTGCAAAAAGTGTAACTGTAGAATAGGAGGTAGATTATGGAATGTAGAAGGGAGGAAAATTTAAAGAGGTGTAATTGTACCTATGAACCCTGTCCAAAAAAGGGTATGTGTTGTGAATGCTTGCATTATCATTTAAAAATGAGGCAATTGCCAGCTTGCTGCTTTCCTCCTGAATATGAAAAAACATATGACAGAAGTTTTGAATTATTTGCTAAATTAGTTAAGCAGGGGAAAATATAAATGAAAAGTGAAGCTTTAGCTAAAACAATTGTAAATTTTTTAGAATCTAAGAAAGCTGAGGAAATAACTTTAATAGATGTAAGAAAAAAGGTAGATTATACAGATTTTTTTGTAATTTGTAGTTCCCGTTCTACAAAACATGCTCAAGGAATTTGTGAATTTATTTCTTTAGAATTGGAAAAATTAGGTATTAAGCCACTTGGTATAGAAGGGTTGGAAGTGGGACAATGGATTGTAATGGATTATGAAACAGTAATTCTTCATATATTCTATGAACCTATTAGAAAAATTTATGCTCTTGAGGAACTATGGGGAGATTTTCCACCTCGGAAAAAACAGAAGAATCTTCAGGCTTCTCTCTCTCAAGAATAGTCAGCCAATTTTCTATAGCCTCTATAAGTGAATCTAAATTGGTTCCTTCTTTAGCAGAAATAGGAATAGCATTATATTTGGAAATTAAATTTTTAAACCATAGAGGTGAAAAATTTTCTTTATTTTCAAGAAGATCTATTTTATTAAATACTAAAATTTTAGGTATATGTAAAAGATTCATCTCTTCAAGAATTTGTTCAACTGCCTTTATGTGATTTTCAAAATCAGGATGAGAAATATCAATTATATGTAAAAGAATATCTGCAGAATAAAGTTCTTCTAAGGTTGCTTTAAAGGCTTTTTTAAGATCTTCAGGTAGATCTCTTATAAACCCTACTGTATCTGTAAGAAGAAATAATTTTTCTTTTTTAGTTTTTATCAATTTTGTAACAGGATCTAAGGTAGCAAAAAGTTTGTCTTCTGCAAGATATTCAGTTTTAGCTAAGGTATTAAGTAAAGTTGTTTTCCCAGCATTTGTATAACCAATAAGAGATACCACTTTAAAATTAAGTTTTTTTCTTCTTTTTCTTCTTAATTCCCTTTCTTGTGAAATTTTATTTAGCTCACTTTCCAATTTTGCAATTTTATCTTTTATTCTTCTTCTATCGATTTCTAATTTGGTTTCTCCGGGTCCTCTTCCTCCTATTCCTCCTGTTAAACGGGAGAAGGCATCATCTTTAGCTCTAAGACGAGGTAAAGCATACCTTAGCTGAGCAATTTCAACTTGAATTTTCCCCTCTCTTGAGGATGCCCTTTGAGCAAATATATCAAGGATTAATTGAGTTCTATCTATAACCCTTAAATCTGTAAGTTCAGTTAGAGCCCTTACTTGAGAGGGAGTGAGTTCTCTATCAAATATAAGTAAATTAGCTCTATTTCTCATAGCTAAAATCATAACCTCAACAAGTTTTCCCTTTCCTATAACATATTTTGGATCAGGTGAGACTCTTTTTTGAACAACCTTTCCTACCACATTAACTCCTGCAGTCCTTGCAAGTTCTTCAAGTTCTTCCATTTTTTCTTCTAAATATATATCCTTAGGTTCTTTAACAAAAATAAGAAGTGCGCGGTCTTTATTTTCATCAATTTCCTTAAGAGGTCGAATTCTGTCTAATTCGTCTTCCAAATTTTTAATAAGTTCTAAAAAATTCTCTTTAATTTCCCATACATAACAGGGCTTTAAAAAATAAAAGAACTTTTCTTCTTGATCAAGAAAGGTTTCCTTAAAAAACTCAGGATCAGGTAATATGTGAGCAATATAAATTTTGCCAGGTTCTCCATCAGGATTTACTTCTAAGGCACTTATCAAATCTAATCTTAAAAGTGCTAAATCAAGAAGATCATCCTGATCAAGACCTGAGGTTTTATTTTTTGGATTAACAAGATGGGTATGAATAAGTCTCAGACCCTTTAATCTTGCTATGTGATCGCGATAACCTTTGAGCTCTGGTATTTCAATTCGATTAAAAGTTCCCACTATTACATAATCAATTTCTCCTTTTCTATTTATAAGAATACCTACTTGACGATTTATTTCGGCAGAAATTTGAGAAATTTCTTTTGCTAATTCATGAGTAATAATAGAATTAGGAGGAATTTTACGCCTATATAGCTTTTCTAATTTCTTTAACTCACTTGGTTTTAAACCTATAGTATTTCCAAAAACTTGAGAGCCCATTTACCTCCTAAAAAAAGTTTTTTATAAATAAAATAATAAAATAAATTTTATTTATCACAAGGGTTGAAATTTTTTAATATCCTTAAATTTTTCAATAAGTAAAAATATAGCTACCCCAAAAGCTACAGCCACATTAAGAGATTCTTTTTCACCATAAAGGGGTATTTCCAAAATTAAATCCCCTTCAGAAAATATTTCCTCATCAACTCCAGTGACTTCATTTCCTATTACTAAAGCTAAAGGAAAATCTTCTTTTTTCAATTGTTGTATAGGTATGCTTTTTTCTGTAATTTCAAGAACGGCAATTTTAAATCCTTCCTTTTTAAGATTTTTTATGGCATCAAGAGTATGAAGACAATAATTCCAGGGAACAAGATTTGTAGTCCCAAGAGCTGTTTTTTCTATCCTTGGATGTGGTGGACGGGGTGTTATTCCACAGAGAATAAGTTTTGAAATATAAGCACATTCAGCGGTACGAAACATGGAACCAACATTATAAGCACTTCTTATATTATCAAGAATTGCCACAATAGGGAATCTTTCTGGAGGACGGATTTTTCTCCACTTTTTTAAAATTTCTTCTCCTTCAAGCTTTTTATAATTCATAAAGATTTCAAGCTTTATTTTTGCTATAATTATAATTTAATTTTGTAGTAAAATGAATACATGAAAATTGAATACCCCTTTAGTTTTGAAAAGATAAAGGCTAATTTTTTAGAAAGGATAAATCGTTTTGTAGTTAAAATAAAAATAAAAGAAAAAGAGGAATTAGCCTATCTTCCTAATCCAGGAAGACTTTGGGAACTTTTGTTACCTGGAAAGCCTCTTTTAGTTTTTAAAAATAAAAAGGCTTATCAACTTCCTTATACTGTTTTAGCCTGTGGAAAAGATTCTAATTATATTCTTCTTCATACCCATTTAACTAATAAAATTATTAAAAAACTTATTGAAGAAGAAAGAATTCATTTCTGGAAGGACTACAAAGTTTTAAGAGAGGAAGCAAGGTTTGATTCCTCAAGATTTGATCTCATTTTAGAAAATAAACGGACTTTTAGAAAATTGGTTTTAGAAATCAAAACTTGCACCCTCTTTGGTAAAGAAATAGCCATGTTTCCTGATGCAGAAACTAAAAGAGGAACAAAACACATTTTAAAATTAGCCGAACTTAAAGAAAAAGACCTTAGAGGGGGTGTTCTTTTTGTGGTTATGAATCCAGAAATAAAATATTTTTTACCTGCCTATCATATTGATTATCAATTTTCTAAAGCATTAATTGAAGCAAAAGATAAAATAGAAATAAGGGCTATTGCTTTGAAATGGGATGAGACCTTTTCTTATGTAAAAGAGATAAAGGAGCTTAAAATACCTTTTGATTTTTTAGGAAAAATAGAGGATAAAGGGATATATCTTTTAGTTTTTAAAATAAAAAATAAGGAAAAGCTAAAAATTGGAAATTTGGGAGAAAGGATTTTTAAAAAAGGATTTTATGTTTATGTAGGCTCTGCTATGAATAGTCTTAGTAAAAGAATTAATCGCCATCTTAGAAAAAATAAAAAACTAAAATGGCACATAGATTATTTACTTCAAAAAGGTGAAAATTTAAAAGCTATTCCTATAAGAAGTTTTGAAAAAAGGGAATGTGAAATTGCTAAAGATCTTTCTTTAATTTCTCAAGAAATAATTCCTGATTTTGGAGCTTCGGATTGCAAATGTAAATCTCATCTTTTTTATTTTTCTTATAATCCCCTTGAAAAAGAAGAATTTCAAAAACTAATTATTGAATATAGAATAAATAAAATTAGCCATGTTTTTACCAAAACTTAAAATTAAAACAGGAAAAAGAAGTGTTATATTTTTTACTTTACCTGAATGGAACCATGCTAAAGAAAAAATTCTCACAGGAAAAAATGCAAGCTTTTTAAATTTACAAATTAAATATAATGAAAAGTCTCTCATTTTAGGTCCTGTGATAGGAGCTTCCTTTTTAAGTATAATTTTAGAAGTTTTAAAATCTTTGGGAATAGAGGAAATTATCGGGGTAGGGTGGGCTGGAAAATTAAGTTTTAAAATAAACAGAGGAGATCTATTTTTACCACTTAAGGCTTATGCTAAGGAAGGAGTAAGTAATTTTTATATCCCTAAAAAAAGGGTTTTTAATCCTGATAGAGCTCTTTTTAAAAAAATAGAAAAAGAAATGGTAAAAAGAAATATAAATTTTAAAGAAGGAAGCATCATTTCTGTTGATGCACCTTTTGTTTTTGAAAGAAAAAAGAATCTTTTAGAAAAATGGGAAAATAAGGTAGAGGCTCTTGATATGGAAACTTCAGCTTTATTTTCCATTGGTAAGTCTTTACAAATAAAAGTTATGGCTTTACATTTTATAATTGATGAAGTTGGAAAATTTTTTAAGAAAAGACCTGAAGAGGAAATTAAAATTAAAAGGCAAAAAGTTTTTGAAATACTAAAAGATTTTTTGGATTATAAAGTATGAGTATTAAAAACAAAAAAAGAAATCCCTTTGAAATTTTCGGACTCTCTCCTCAGATTGTTAAAGAACTTGATGAAGAATTTTTATTTAAATTAATAAAAGCTATTTACAAAGTTTTTCAACTAACCTATCATCCTGATAAAGGAGGAGATCCTAAAAAGGCTTTAGAAATTAATCTTGCTTTTGAAAATCTCAATTTAGAAAAAAATCCAGAAAATTTTAGAAATTATCGGAAAAAATATATAGAAAGGCTCTCCAGAAAAACTTTACAAAAGGAATTAGAAGAATTGAAAGCTCAAAATAGAAAGCTAAATTTTTATAATGAACTTTTAAAAGAAAAACTTTGGCAATATTTAGAAAATGGTTTTGAATTCTTAGAAAAATCCTTTGAAGAGGGTAGTGGATTAAAACTTAGGGTTTTTGATATAGTTACTTATATGAACTTTTCAGGTTTTAGAAATACCAAAAAACAGATGTTTTTTAAAGATCTTATTTTAACCAAAAATTTTCTCTTAAAAAGAAAATCTTACGAAAAATATTATATAAAATTTATAAATTATAGATATATTGGTTGTATAAAAAGAGAGTATTTAGAGCCATGGTTATTGTTAGAAAGGGAGTTTAAAGATGAAAACCAAAGTTTTAAAAATTTTATTTCTAAGGAGGTATTTATAAAAGATTGTCTTGTGTTTTTAGAAGCAGATATCAAATCTAATTCTTATATATTTTTTTATGATTCCGAGGATTTTCAAAGAGTTTTTTTAGAGGGGGTGGTAATAGATTTTGAAAAATTGAGAGAAAATGAATTTTTTGATATCCTTAAAAATAAAACTATTAGTTTTGAAAAAAGAGTTGAAACTTTAAATAATTTTAATAGAGAAATTAGTGAATTTTAATGTAACAGATGGATATTTCCTATAGAAATCCTTTTTAAACCAGCTTTTTTAGCTATTTCATAACATCGATAAGCTAAATCTTTAGAAGTTAAAGGCAAATCTCTCATATAAAAATGTGGGTAAAAGGCAAGTAATCTATAAGGAATTTCGGGATTTAAATTAGCTATAAATTTAGAAAGTTCATTGATTTCTTTTTCATCTATATACCCTGGAATAAGAAGAGTGCTTGCAATTAATAAAGGCACTTTTGGTCTATCTTTTATATATTGAGAAACAAAGGCAAAATTTTCAAGAATTTTTTTATTTGATACCCCAGTTAAAGCAATATGTAGATTTTCATTCCAAGCTTTTAGATCAAATTTTATACAACCACCAGAAATTAATGAAAGTTCAATAACCTTTTTAAGCATATTTTTGTTCATAAGACCATTAGTTTCCCAACAAATTCTAAGGATTTTATTCTTTTTATTTTCTAAAGCCTTTTCAGAGGCTTTAATAGCAAAGGGAAGTTGTGGAGAAGGGTCTCCTCCAAAATAGCAGATACAAGCAACTTTTGGAGTCAAAGCATTTAAAAATTCTTCTATTGATTTAGTTTCAGGTCTTAAGGTAAGTTCTCTAAAATGCCAGTTTTGGCAAAAGAGACAATCAAGGCTACAGGCATGGAAAAAAACAGCTAAATTGTAATAGCCATATTCAGCTCCTGGTTTATAAGCAAATTCAGGATATCCACATCCTGTTCCTGCTGGACAAACCCAATCTGCTACACAATTAGTAGGTAAAGGATCAAGATACCAAGAAACCTTAGCTTCTTTATAAGTTGGTCCTATTAGCCTTCCTTTTATATTTTTTCTTAATCCACAAAAACCAAAATGATTTTCAGATATTTTACACTCATTTCCACAGATTTTACATTTTATACCCTCTTCTGCAGAAGGAGGAAATGGAGGAAGCTTAAAGGGTTTTCTACTTTCTTGATGAGCCTTTTCTATAAAAGGTCTTGTTTTTCCTGGAAAGTTTCTTAAACAATCTACACAAACTTCTAAAATCTTAGAAATAATGGATTTTTCTTCTTTACATATCTTACAAATCATTTTATATAAATTCCTAACCCTTTTAAATAAAAAGTTTCTTCAACAAAGGGATTAATTGGATGATCAAGTGCCTGAAATCCGTGGAAAATAATAGTGCCATCTTTATTTAGTTTCTTTAAACTATTTTTAATCATCTCTTTCATTTTTTCAAGCTTTAAAAAATAGGAACAAGAAAAAGCAAATAAAAACCCCTTTTCTAAAGCTTTACTTCCTAAAAAATAAAGATTTTCGTATTTTTTTTCTCCTGCTTTTACATCTTTAAAAGTTTTTATAAAAGCAGGGGGATCAAGGATAAGAAGGTTTGACTGAGGAGGATTTTTAAGAATTTGTAAAACATCACCTTGTATAGGTACTATTTTATCTTTATATCCATTAATTTTGGCTATCTCTTCAGCTAAACCTAAAGCAAAATCTGATCTGTCAATAAGGTAAGCTTTTTTAGCTCCACCTTTTAAAGCATAGAAAGCAAAAGCTCCTATATAAGAGAATCCATCTAAAACTATCCAATTTTTTGCTATATTTTTGATAAATCTTCTGTTTTCTCTTTGATCTAAAAAGAAACCAGATTTTTGTCCTTTTAAAATGGGTATCAAAAATTTTATTTCATCCATTTCAGCTAAAATTATTTCTTCTGTTTTACCATAAGCTATTTCTACATAAAGCTCAAGGCCCTCTTCTAATCTTTTAGAGGAATCGTTTTTTAAAACTATAGCTTTAAAATCAAAAAGTTTTTTAAGGGCAGTTATTATAAAATTCTTTAACTTTTCCATTCCCAGAGTCTGTATTTGAACAACCGCTATATTTTCATAAATATCTATAATAAGCCCAGGTAAAAAATCTCCCTCAGAAAAAACAAGCCTGAAACAGCTTTCCTTTAGATAAAAAATTTTTCTTAATTCCAAAGACTTAGAAAATCTTTTTAGGAAAAATTCTTCATCGATAGCTATATCTTCTTTTGTAAGTAATTTTAAAGAATAATAACTTTTTGGATTAAAATATCCCCGTCCAAGAAAAAAGTTATCTTCAGAAATTATATCTACTATAGAGCCTGCTATAATTTCATCTCTAATTTTTTCAAATTGAAAAATCTCTCGAGAAGTAAACCACAAATGATTTTCTAAATATCTCCTTACACCTCTTTTATTAAGTTTGATAATTGGATATTTCATAGGGCTTATGTATTTCTAATTTTATAGCCTTGGTAGGGCATATTTTAAGACAATTTAAACATCTTATACATTCTATAGAGTTAATTTCTTCAGGAAGACTTAAATTTACAGGACAAACCTTTTCACAGACCTTACAAGAATTGCAATCATTTTTAATTAAGGAGAGTCTCAAAATTCCTATTTTGTTAAACAATCCATATATAAGCCCAAGGGGGCAAAGGTTTTTACAGAAAAATCTAAAATTTACTAAACACAAAATTAAAATTAAAACTAAAATAAAAGTTTTTAGATAAAAAACAAAACCTGTAAGAAAAAATAATGAAGGTTGAAGCAAAAGATTAAAATATCCAGCTTCTATAGTTCCTGTAGGACAAATATATTTGCAAAACCACAAGATTCCATAACCAATTTCATTTACTATAAAAAGAGGTAAAAGGATTACAAAAAAAATTAGAAATATAAATTTTAAATAATTTTCTATATTTAGAGGGAAATTGATTTTTCTTTTTATAAATGGTACTTTATATATGAGATCTTGTAAAAATCCAAAAGGACAAAGCCAACCACATATAAATCTTCCCAAGAAAAGCCCAAAAAATAAAAAAAAACCGAGAATATATAAAAAGGAGCCTATTAAAATTTGCCAAGAAAGAATTCTTACAGAAATAAAAAAATTTTGCAAAATTCCTAAGGGGCAAGTAAATAAACTGGCAGGACAGGAGTGGCAATTTAGTCCAGGTCCGCATAAATTTTTAAGAAATCCGTTATAAATATTAGAATTGGCTAAAAATCCCAAATAACCATTATGAATGAAGGTTGAAACTAACTGAAACCATTTTCTTTTCATTCCTCTAATCCCATACAGGAAAGACAAAGGGTTATCGCTCTCTCTTTTATGAAGTTATTCCCTCCTAACATTACACCTAAGAAAAAGCAAATAAACATAAGGATCCATAAAAGAGGAATAAATTTTTTCATTTAATTAAGTTTTTGTTTTATATAATCTGCAAGTTCTTTAGCTATTTCCTCTATAAGTTCTTTTTTATCCCCTTCAACCATTATTCTGTATTTAGGTTCAGTTCCAGATGGTCTTATTATAATTCTTCCCCTTTTTCCTATTTTAGATTTGGCTAATTTTATTTTTTCTTCAAGTCCCTCAATCTCTTCTACAGGTTTTTTCTCTTTAACTTTTACATTTATTATCACCTGAGGAAATTTTTCAAAAAGAGGAATAAGTTCTGAAAGAGGTTTTCCTTTTTCTTTTATTAAAGAAATAAGTCTTATTCCTGTAAGAAGTCCATCCCCAGTGGTTGCTTTATCAAGAAAAATGATATGTCCTGAAGTTTCTCCTCCCAAAATACTACCTAATTCTTTCATTTTCATAAGCACATATCTATCCCCTACAGAAGTTCTGACAAAGGATATACCTTGCTTTTCTAAAAATTTTTCCAATCCCAAGTTATTCATTATAGTTCCAACAACAGTATTATTTAAAAGAATGTTCCTATTTTTGAAATCAAGAGCAAAAAGAGCTAATATATCATCTCCATCTATTTGGTTTCCCTTTTCATCAATTACTACAATTCTATCCCCATCTCCATCAAGCGCGATTCCAAGATGTGCTTTACTTTGCATAACTAATTCTTTTGTTTTTTCAGGATACAAAGCTCCACAATTTTCATTTATATTTATTCCATTAGGACTACATCCTATGGAAATAACCTCTGCTCCAAGTTCTTCTAAAATTTGAGGTCCTATTTGATAAGCAGCCCCATTTGCACAATCTATAACAACTTTTAATCCCTCAAAATTTAAATAGGGAGGGACTACTGACTTTAAATGTACTGCATACCTTCCAGGGGCATCTTTAATTCTATAAGCTTTTCCAAGTTCATTTTTTAAACATCTTTTTGTAGAAAAGGTTTCATCAAAAATAAGCTTTTCTATTTTTTCTTCTAATTCATCTGGAAGTTTATAGCCATTTTTATCAAAAATCTTTATTCCATTGTCATAGTAAGGATTATGAGAGGCTGAAATCATTACTCCTGCATCAGCTCTCATATCTTTAGTTAAAAAAGCTACTGCTGGGGTAGGTAAAGGTCCCACTAAAAAGGTTGATACTCCCATTGAACAAAGTCCTGCAACTAAAGAAGATTCAAATATGTATCCAGAGAGGCGGGTATCCTTTCCAATAAGGACTTTACTAAAATAGATATTATGGTTTTTAAATAGGTAGCCTATGGCTCTTCCCACTTGTAAAGCTATTTCAGGAAGCATAGGGAATACATTTGCTTCACCCCTTATTCCATCAGTTCCAAATAATTTCTTTTTCATAGAATACCTCCTCATTCGCGATAGATAATTTTTATCTTATCAGGATATACAGATATTACGCCAGGGGGAATAACTAAATCAGCATTTACTTCCTTTTTTATTTTTAATTTTAAAATATCTAAGGGTTGAGTGGTTACATAATAAGTATTAACCAAAACTTCTACTGGAGCTTTAATAGTTACATAGGAAGGTTTTATTATAAGTTTAAATCTTTTAGGGAAATTTCCTTCTGTTTCATAAACTGGTTTTACAGGAACTCTTTTGGTATCTAATCTTTTTATTATTAAGGTTATTGAATCAGGTTTAAGTTCCTTTATTTTTAAATCTGAAGGAAGATTTAATTTTTCTATAGGCACTCTTATTTGATGGACTCCTGGAGGATATTTTGATATATCTATTTCTAATTTTAAGTTATCAGAAGGGAAATTTCTTAAGATTCTTCTTGTAGCTTCCACTTTTAAAATAATCTCAGAGGGGCTTATTTCTACTAAATAATTGGGATTAAAATTTTCCCTAAAGACAGGAATTTCAAGATCTTTCTCAATAGGTTTTCCTAAAACAACAAAATACCAGAGGATAATAGCTAAAAAAAAGGAAATAATTTTTAATTTATGTTCCCTTTTGAATTTCATAACCTATTCTTACCCACCAAGGAGCTTTAGATTCAAATCCTAAAAGTTGAGAGAGCATTTTTCTTAAAGTTGCAGGGGTAATATCTCTTATTATTTTACCACTAACTGCTAAGGAAATATAACCTGTTTCTTCTGAAACTACTATAGATACTGCATCTGTGATTTCAGTAATTCCTATAGCTGCTCTATGTCTTGTTCCTAAATCCTTTGCTATATCTGGATTAGTAGAAAGGGGCAAAATAACTCCAGCAGCAAGAATTTTTCCTTTACTAATTATAACTGCTCCATCATGTAAAGGACTTTTAGGATTAAAAATACTGATTAAAAGTTCCTTAGTTACTTTAGAATCAATTATAGTTGCACCTTCTAAAAAATCCTTGAGACTAATTTCTCTTTCTAAAGCAATAAGAGCACCTATTTTTTTTTCTGCCAAAGTTGTAACGGCTTTAACAATTTCTTCTATTTCATAGGAAAATTCAGTTTGGATTTTTAAGAAAGTGGGTTTCCCAATTTGAGCAAGAGCTCTCCTTATATCATCCTGAAATACAATAATAATTAGAATAAATATGGAAGACATAAAGGTATTTAAAATCCAATTTAAAGTTAAAAGCTGAAGCACATCTGAGACAAGATACATTAAAACTATTATAGTTAAACCTGCAGCCATTTGAAAAGCTCTACTTCCTTGAATTAAAAGAAGGATCCTGTATATAATAAAAGTGACAATAGCTATATCTAAAATATCCTTAAGGGTTAAAGCCTTAAAGATTTCCCATAACTTTTCAAAATAGAGATTCAAATTGAGCTCCTTAATTTTCCATTAAAAATTTAAAAGTAGCCAGTGCATCTTTATTAATATCTACTTTGTGGACCCTTAAAAATTGTACCCCCTTTAAATAGGCAAAAAGAGAAACTCCTACAGTTCCTCCATCTCTATGAGCTGGAGGTTTTTTAATAATTTCTCCTATAAAACTTTTTCTTGAATGTCCTATCATAAGAGGGCGATTAAGTTCTTTAAAGGAATCAAGATTTTTGAGAATTTGCAAATTATGACTGAAAGTTTTTCCAAATCCTATACCAGGATCAATTATTATATTTTCAAAGGGAACCCCACTTTTTACCAAAAATTCAATTCTTTCTTTTAAAAATTCTTTAATTTCTTTAACTACATCCCCATAAGTGGGATTTATTTGCATAGTTTTTGGATTACCCTGCATATGCATAATTATAACAGGGCAACCAAAATCTTTTACCACTTCAATCATTTTTGGGTCAAAACGCAAAGCACTTATATCATTAACTATATTTGCCCCTGCTTTCAGAGCTTCTTCAGCTACCTTACTTTTGTATGTATCTATAGAAATAATAGTTTCTGGAAACTCACTTTTAATAGCCTTAATTACTGGTATTACCCTTTTTAATTCCTCTTCTTCAGAGATAGAATTAGAAAAAGGGCGGGTTGATTCACCTCCTATATCAATAATCTCTGCACCCTCTTCTAAAAGTTCTCCAGCTCTTTTTAAAGCAGATTCCATATTTAAATATTTACCCCCGTCTGAAAAAGAGTCAGGAGTAATATTTAATATTCCTACAAAATAGGGAGAATTTTCCCAGTCTAAAATTTTAGAACCTAAAGCTAAAGGCGAAAACATAAAAAATTAATTCCCTTCAAGAATTAACTTAAATCTATCTGCATCTATAGTTTCTTCCTCTAATAGGGTTTGAGCAATTTTGTGAAGTTTATATAAGTATTGAGTTAATATAGTTTTAGCTTTTTCATAACAACTTAGTACAATATTTTTTATTTCCTCATCTATTATACGAGCAGTTTCTTCTGAAAAATCTTTGATTTGGAACATTTCTTTACCTAAGAAAATATGTTCTTCACTTCTTCCTAAGGTTATAGGTCCTAATTTTTTACTCATTCCCCAGTTACATACCATTTTTCTTGCAATTTGAGTAGCCTTTTTAAGGTCATCTTGAGCACCACTGCTTACTTTATTAAAGACTAATTCTTCACTAACTCTTCCTCCAAGAAGAACTGTAATTTTTTTTAGCAAATATTCTTCTGTATAAATGTGTCTATCATCCAAAGGTAATTGCTGAGTAACTCCCAAAGCTTGTCCTCTTGGAATTATACTTATTTTATGGACAGGGTCAGGATCTGGAAGATAATAAGCTACTAAAGCATGTCCTGCTTCATGATAGGCTATAATTTTCCTTTCTTCCTCATTTAAGATAACTCCTTTTCTTTCTTTTCCGATAAGAATTTTATCTTTTGCTTCCTCCAAATCTTCAGTTCCTATTTTTTCTTTACCTTTTTTGGCAGCAAGCAAGGCAGCTTCATTAAGCATATTTTCTAAATCAGCCCCTGTAAAACCGGGTGTACCTTTAGCTATAGATTTAAAATCAATAGATTCATCTACTTTAAACTTTTTAGCATAAAGTCTTAAAATAGCCTCCCTTCCATTAACATCTGGAGGTGGGACAAATACTTGTCTATCAAATCTTCCAGGTCTTAAAAGCGCAGGATCTAAAATGTCTGGTCTATTTGTAGCAGCTAAGACAACAATACCTTCTCCTGTGTCAAAACCATCCATTTCAACCAGCAACTGATTTAAAGTCTGTTCTCTTTCATCATGCCCTCCACCAAGTCCAGCTCCTCTTTGTCTTCCTACTGCATCAATTTCATCAATAAAAACAATACAAGGAGAATTTGCCTTTGCTTGAGAAAAAAGATCTCTTACCCTTGCAGCTCCTACTCCAACAAACATTTCAACAAAATCAGAACCACTTATACTGAAAAAGGGTACCCCTGCTTCTCCAGCAATAGCCTTAGCAAGAAGAGTTTTTCCTGTTCCAGGAGGTCCTACCAGCAAAATTCCTTTTGGTATACGAGCACCTAATTTGGTAAATTTTTGAGGATTTTTGAGAAATTCAACTATATCTTGAAGTTCTTCTTTAACTTCTTCTATCCCTGCTACATCATTAAAGGTAACCTTGGTATTTCCTTCTTTAATTAATTTAGCTCTACTTTTTATAAAAGAAAAGGGCTTGTTAGTAGGTTGTAACTGTTTCAAAAAAACAATCCACAATACAATTAATATCAAAAAGGGAAGCCAAGAAATAAGGAAAGAAGTAATCCAGCTATTTTGATTTTCAGGTTTAGCAACAATTTTTATATTTTTTTTCTTTAAAAGAGGTATCAATTCGGTATCATCCGGGGCGTAAGTTACTATCTGGTCACCTGAAGAGAGTTTTCCTGTAATTTTTTTACCTTCTATGGTTATTTCTTTAATCTGGTCATTATTTACTTTTTCTAAAAATTCAGAGTAGCTTACATTATTAGTATTAAGTGTAGGATAAAATCCCTTTTCTGAAAAAAAGAAGTTATAAAAAATTAAAACTAAAACACTTATAACTATCCAAATAGCAAGGGTTTTACCAAAATTTTTCATGAAACTATTAAACCTCCTTAATTTATTCTAAAAATAAATTTATTACAAGTTTTTGTAAAATCAACAAAAGAAAAATTAATTAATTTGTAAAATTATAATTTCCTTTGTTTTCTCAGTTATTTCGTATTCAGGATGGATATACAGATTCCATACCCCTACAATTTCTTTTTCTTGTTCTATTAGTAATATATCTTCTCTTAAATAATGGGGGATTTTTTTTTCTAAAAAAAATTTTTTAAGTTTTTTATGTCCGAGAGAGGGAATGTATATTTTATCTCCTGGTTTTTTTCTCCTTATAATAAAAGGAAAAGTAAGTCTTTCAGCAGGAAAAGACATGCTATTTTCTGGTTTTATAAAATTTTTGGTAAAGGGGACTCTAAAAACTTTAAGTATCCGATGGTTAGGTAAAAGATATTCTCCTTCTTTTGAGACGACAAATTCAAAATAAGGGAAAGAAAAGAGTTTTTTAGTAAAAATTATATAACCTGGTCCTCTATAAGCTAAAAAATTTCCTGGCAAATATACAGGTCCTTTAGTTTTTTTAGTTATTAAATTTTCTAAATTTTCAAGATGGGGATAAGTTATTCTAAATAAAGGAATTTTTGCCTCTTTAAAAGCAAGAAAATATATTCTTCTTCTTAAAACAGGATGAATTTGTTTTAATTCATGAAGTTTTAAAGCTACCTCTCCTTCCAAGTAAAATTTTATTTCTTCAAATTTGCTTTTAGCAAGTTCTTCAATAAGTTCTTCTTCCTCAGCTATTAGAAAAGCAGTTTTCCTTATATTTTCTTTGATCTTTTTATTGAAATTATTTTCTAAAAAGGGGATTAAAATGTGCCTTATTTTATTTCTCAAAAATCTCAAATCTTTATTTGTTTCGTCTTCCCTCCAGGTTAGACCTCTTTCTAAAGCAAATTTTTTAATTTCTTCTTTGGTTACAAATAAAAGGGGTCTTACAATTAAATCTTCTCTCTTAACTGGGATACCAGCAAGTCCTCTTTTTCCGGTGCCTTTAATAAGTTTCATAAAAATTTCTTCTGCAAGGTCATCTAAATGATGGGCAAGAGCTATTTTTTGAAAGTCATATTTTTTAGCTAAATAATACCAAAGGTTATATCTTAATTCTCTTCCTGCCATTTCTAAGCTTAAGCCTTCTCTTTTAGCATAAGCCGAAACTGAAGAAGCAGTATAAAAAAAGGGAATTTTCCTTTCCTTACAAAGTTGATAGACAAAAAGAGCATCCTTATAAGAATCTTTACGGATCTTATGATCATAATGAGAAACAAAAAGATTTAAATTGTAATCTTTTTTTAAAAGGTATAAAGTTTCTAAAAGGACAACTGAATCAATACCTCCTGAAACGCCAAGAAGAACTCTATCACCTTTTTGAAATAACTGAAATTTTTCTATATACCTTTTAACTAATTGGATAAACATTTTTAAGCAAGAAAACTAAGAATTTCTTTTGCATTTTCTGGATTTTTTTCAAAAGAAATTTTTGCAAGTTGAGAAAGTTTAGAAGAAACTTTAGAGGGTAGGGGAAGAGGAGGATAGTTTAAAAAATATAAGTTTAAAGGTTCAGGAATTGGTATTTTAAGCTTTTCCACAAGATCTTTTATGATTTTTTCTTTATTTTCAATTCCCCCTATTTCTGCTTCTGGAATTTCAAGTCTTTCAAAAAAACCTAAAATATAGGAAAGATCAAAGGATTTATGGAATTTTTCGGTTTCTTCTTTTAAGATATTATAAGTTTTTTCAACCGTTTGATACTCTTTTAAAAAATTGTTTAAAATTTTATAAAGGCGTTTATATATATTATAAAAAAGTTTTACAAACTTTCCTTTAAAGGTAAATCCAAAAGGAGAAAATATAATACTAAAAAGTTTTTTCTTTAACTCCTTTTCAGGTAACTTATAGGTATTTTCATAGAATTCTAAACTTTTTTCACAACTCATTTTAAGGGGAAAGGAGGTTAGGTTTTCAAAATCTTTTATTAAATTTTCATCCTTATCAAGTATAAAATATATCCTCCAAGCATTATTGAAAATTCTTTTTTGAATTTTTTTAAGATTTTCTAAAAGGCTTTCATAGGTTTTCCATTCCTCTTCTAAATATAATTTTTCTGAAAAATAATTCTCTACAATCTCTCTTTTTATCTCTGAGGTTAAACCTTCTAAAAAATCTTCCCAATCTTTTTCCATGGGACTTAATCTTTAAAGCTTGGTTTATCAGCTTCTAAATAAAATGTAAAGGAACCTGATTTGTCTTCATTTAAAGTATAAGTAACATCTGTGATGCCCAGAGTAACACCAGCATAGGCTTTATCAAGAATTTTAATAGTTCTTGATTTATATTCTGCAATTAATTTTTTTAAATTACTTATCTCTTCTTTTAAATTTTCTAAAGCATTATAACATTTTTCAGCTTCTTCCTCTAATTTTGATAAAATCTTTTCTTTTTGTTCGCTTAATTTTCCGTATTTTTTTAGTTTTTTGCCTAATTTAATACCTTGCTCAAGTCTTTCTAAAACTTCTTTTAATTTCATCTCTTCTTTTAAAGCTTTTTTATAAGGTTCTATGAGCTCAGGATTATATCCTGCAAATATTTTAGTAGGGGTATGGGAATCGTTACCCAAAATTTTAGCTTCAATATTCCCACTACATTTTATTTCTCCTCCATAAATAATTCCCTTTCCTGAAGTAGCGATAATATTTCCATAAACAGTACATTTTGAGAATATGAGATAATTAGTAATAGTAAGATTACCTTCTATTTCTATTATTGCAAATTCAACGGTCTTAATCTGGGCATTACCCTTTACTTTTACTTGGGTTTCTTCCCCTCTTATAATTCCTTGACAAATAAAAGAGCCTTTAACATCTATGTAAACTTTATTTTCTGTAGCACCTTGCAGTTCAAGTTCTCCCTCACATATTACTTTGAATCCAAATTTTATGTCTCCTTGTATAATAATTTTCTTACCTGTAAAATATATATTTCCTATAGAAAAGTCTACATCCCCTTTAAGGGTATATTCGGGATATATTTCAATTATATCCTTTTCAATTACAACTACTCCGCTTTCTTTTGCCTTAATCAAGTTATCCTTTTCATCTATATATAAATTTTTCCCTAATGTAAAAGAAGGTTTTTCAGAAAGTGGGGGAGGTTCAATGGGGTCTCCCCATATATTAGTTCCAGGTGTTCCTGGTATTGAGGGATACCACCTTCCTATAGGTTCTCCACTTTTCGCACATATTATTTTCTGACAAAGATCTCTTAAATCTTCTGCTTCCTCTTCAGGAATTTCTCTACACATCTCTTCTAAGTCTTTACCCCTTTTTAAAAGAGGTAAAAACTTTTCAAAAAGTTCTATTCGCTCTGGAATAGGATTTTTTGGTGCTATACCCTTAGCAACAATTAACATATTATCAACAAAGTCTGGATCCTCTAAAACTCCTATAATTCTATTTTCTTTTAATTGAGCACTTATTTTTTCCCATTTTTCCCTTAAAGAATTTATTATTACAGGATTTTTGGGATCCACTTCTAAATAAAGAAACATATCATCAGGAGAAACCTTAATCAAAAATTCATCAATAAATATTCCTTCTTGTTTAGCTTGGATTCTATTTATCATTTTTTAACTTTTCTCCAGGTCTTTTCCTCACCTTTTAATAGTCTTTTAATATTATCTTTATGTTTTATCCATATTAAAATAGCTAAAAAAAAGCTACATATACTATATTCGGAAGGATAATTAATAAGAAAAATATTTAAGGGAAGTAAAGCAGTAGCTAAGAGAGATCCTACAGAAACATAATTAGATATAAAAACAGCTATAAAAAAAATTATTAAAGAAATAAGCATTGCCTTAGGAGCAAGCACTAAAAATACTCCAACAGTAGTTGCTACACCTTTTCCTCCTTTAAATTTAAGAAAAATGGAGAAAAGATGTCCTAATACTGCAAAAAAAGCTGTTCCTGCTAAGACTAATTCTTTAGGATAGGGGATTTTTTCTAAAAATAGGTAAGCAATAAAGAGAGCAAAAATTCCTTTTAAGGAATCACCTAAAAAAGTAATGATACCCCATTTTTTACCTAAAAGTCTTGCTACATTGGTAGCCCCTGGATTTTTGCTTCCCTCTTTTCTTGGGTCTACTCCTTGAGGTAAAGAAACAAGAAGAGCAAAAGGGATAGAGCCTAAAAGATAGCTAAAAAAAAATAAAAAAATTAATTTAAACACATAGATTATTTTAATAAAAATTGAGAAAAAAACAAGAAAAACTTAGACTGGATATACACTTACTAATTTTTTTCCGTTTCTGGTTTCAAATTTAACTATACCCTCAATTTTTGAAAAAATAGTATAATCTTTACCTAATCCTACATTAAACCCTGGATGAAATTTTGTTCCTCTCTGTCTTATAATGATTTCTCCAGGTTTAACATATTGTCCACCAAATCTTTTAACCCCTAAACGTTTAGAGGTAGAATCTCTTCCGTTTCTTGATGCACCACCTGATTTTTTATGAGCCATTTATTTTTCCTCCCTTTTATAATAAAATTTCTTTAATTTCTAAAGTAGTATAAAGCTGTCTATGTCCCTTTTTTCTTTTATAACCTTTTTTTGGTTTCTTCTTAAAAACAATAACCTTAGGAGCTTTACCCTGTTCAACAATAGAAGCTTTAACTTTTGCATTCTCAACTAAGGGAGTCCCAATTTTAATTTCCTTATCAGTTTTTACCAATAAAACTTCCTTAATCTCAACCACATCTCCTACTTCACCCTCAATCTTTTCCACCCTTAAACGATCTCCTGGTTTTATGATATACTGTTTTCCTCCGGTTTTTATTACTGCGAGCACTAAAATACCCCCTTTTTAATTTTCTCTTAAAATTAGCTTAAATTTAGATTTTGTCAAGAGAATAACACAATTCTTTTGCTGTTGAAAAAATTGGAAAATAAACTTAAATTTTATGAAAAAATGGGTTTTAAAAGAATAGTGTTAATGGGTTAGGGAGAAAAATGTTTAATTTTCCTAATTTTGAAACATTTTTAAAAGATAAAAATTATAATAAAGAATTTTTTATTTCAGGGGTTAATCCATCTTTCTTAGCCTATTTTTTATCTCATCAGTTAAAAGCTTTCGAAAATACATTTATTTTAGCTATTTTTTCTGAAGAAAATCAAGCAGAGGAATTTATTTCGGCTTTAAATGTTTTTACTAAAGAAAAGACAGCTCTTTATCCTACCCCAAGCCTTCTCCCCTTTTCAGAAGCCTATACATTTGCTGAAGAAGAATTGCAAAGAATAAAAATTCTTTGGGAACTTCCTGAGATAAAAATTTTAGCAGGAACTGTTGAAACTTTTTTAAGAAAAACCATATCAAGAGAAAACCTCAAAAAAGCTTATTATTATTTAATTCTTGGTGAAAAGATTGATAGAGAAGATTTTCTTAAAAAGCTTTTAGATTTGGGATATGAAAGAACAGGAGTGGTAAGAGAAAAAGGAAACTTTGCAGTGAAAGGCGGTATTATAGACCTATGGTCTCCCAATTATGATTCTCCTGTAAGAATTGAATTTTTTGGAAATACTATTACAGGATTAAGGTTTTTTGATCCTTTAAGTCAAAAAAGTTTTGCTCCCCTTGAAGAACTTACCATATTGCCCTGTAGAGAGGTATTTTTTACTGAAAAGGTTGAGTTTATCTATAAAAGACTTTTTCAATTTAAAGATAAACTTCCAGAATCAACTTTTACGCAAATTCTAAGTCAAATAGAAAATAGATATATCTTTGAAAATAAAGATCTTTTACTGCCTATTTTTTACGAAAAATTAGACCCCCTGTGGGAAAATTTAAAAGAAAAAGAAATCTTACTGATTCTATATGAGCCGGATTTGATAGAAAAAAATGCAGAAAAATTTTGGGATAGGGTTTATTTGAATGCTTTAAGAGCAAAAGAAGAGGGAAAACTCTATTTTGATGAAACATTTTTATACTTATCCTTAGATGAGTTTCATAATTTAACTCAAGATCTTAAAAAAATAATTGTAAAGGAAATACCTTTTGAATCTTCACAAAAGGGGCTTACTTTTTTTCTTTCCAAAAAAGCCTTAGAGGAAGATAAAAACCTTAACAAAATAGATAATGCCTTTAGATTACTAAAAAAATCCTTAGAAGAAGGAGAAAGGGTTATTTTTATTGTCTCAGATGAAAGAACTGAAAAGATAGTAATAGAGGGGCTTAAGTTTAGAGGATTAGAAGATTTTAAAAATCTGGAAATTAAAAAGGGGATTTTAAAAAGGGGATTTTATTTACCAAATTGGTCCATATGGGTTACTTCAGAATATGAACTTTTTGGCAAAGTTTCTCTTAAGAAAGAAATTTCACAAGTAGCTATTAAAAGGGCAAAAGGATATTTTAGAAAATTTGAAGATTTAAAGCCAGGAGACTTTGTTGTTCATAAATACCACGGGATAGGAAAATATTTAGGTTTAACCTTTTTAAAGGTTGATGGAATAGAGGGAGAATTTTTACAGATTGAATATGAAGGTGCAGACAAACTTTATTTGCCTGTTTCCCGTTTAAATGAGCTTTATCCCTATGTAGGAGTAAGTGATAAGGAGCCTAAGCTTGATAAATTAGGAAAGAAAACCTTTATTACTCGCAAGAAAAAAATAGAACAAGAATTAAAAGAGGTCGTTCAGGAACTATTAGCACTTTATGCAGAAAGAAAAGCATTAAAAAGCTACATCTTAAAAATTCCTGCACTTGCCTATGAAGAATTTAGTTCCACTTTCCCTTTTGAGGAAACACCAGATCAGCAAATAGCTATAGAAGAAATAATAAATGATCTTTGTAGTAATAAACCTATGGAAAGACTTTTAGTTGGAGATGTGGGATTTGGGAAAACAGAGGTAGCTTTAAGAGCAGCCTTTTTAGTTGCCTATTCAGGGAAACAAGTTGCCTTTTTAGTTCCTACAACCATTTTAGCAGAACAACATTATAGAAATTTTAAAACCCGTTTAGAGCCATTTAATATAAAAGTAGGAATTCTTTCAAGATTAAGACCTCAAAAGGAACAAAGAGAAACTTTGAAAAAATTAGCAGAAGGAGAAATTAAAGTAGTTATAGGAACTCATAGGCTTCTTTCTTCAGATATTATTTTTAAGGATTTGGGACTTCTTATTATAGATGAAGAGCATAGATTTGGGGTAAAACAAAAAGAAAAAATTAAGCAATTTAAAAAGAGTGTAAAAGTTCTTTCTTTATCTGCTACTCCAATTCCAAGAAGTCTTCAACTTAGTCTGTTAAATATATTTGACCTTTCTGTAATTGAAAGTCCACCTCCTGGAAGGAAAACTATAAAAACAATTTTAGCTAAATTTGAACCAGAAATTATTAAAAGTGCTATAGAAAGAGAATTAGAAAGAGGGGGACAGGTATTTTTTGTAAATCCAAGAATACATGGTTTAAGCTCCTTAGCCCATTATCTAAAAAAACTTGTTCCTCAGGCAAGAATAGAAATTATTCATGGGCAGATGCCAGCTGAACTTATAGAAAGAAATATGTATAAATTTTTAAATAAAGAAGTTGATGTTCTTGTTTGTACACCTATAATTGGAAGCGGTATAGATATTCCCTCTGCTAATACAATTATAATAAATAGAGCTGATATGTTTGGGCTTGCTGATATTTACCAATTAAGGGGAAGGGTGGGGAGGTCAGAAGAACTTGCCTATGCCTACCTTTTAGTTCCTACCCTGAAAGGATTAACAGAGGAGGCTCAAAAAAGACTTAAAGCCTTGATGCAATTTACAGAAATTGGTTCAGGTTTTAGACTTGCTCTAAGTGATTTAAAAATCCGTGGAGCAGGAGAACTTTTAGGAATTCGTCAGTCAGGACATATTAACACTGTAGGATATGAACTCTATCTTGAGCTTCTTGAGAATACTGTAAGAGCTTTAAAAGGAGAAAAAATAGAAGATTGGGAGCCAGAAGTAAATATAAAAATTCCTGCTTATATTCCAGTAAATTATATTCCTGAGCCAGAAGAAAGATTAAGCCTTTATAGAGAACTGGTTCTTATTAAGGATGAAGAAGAATTGAAAGATTTTTATGAATTAATAGAAGACAAATATGGGAAAATGCCTGATTCCGTAGAAAATTTAATTAAAATCTTTCTTTTAAAGCTTTATATGAAAAAAATAGAGCTTCCACTAATAGAAGTAAAAGGTAATAATTTGGTTTTTCTTATTAAGAATCAAGAAAATCTTCTTAAATTTAGAAAGGTTTTTAAAGACCTGGGAAGCAATTTCTATTTTAAAAATGAGAAAAACTTTGCCAAAATTTTTATAAGATTCAGAGAAAATCCTTTAGATTTTGCTATTAATTTGTGTAAAAGATTACTTAATTAAAGGCTTTAATATCTCTTCTATATTTTTCCATACCTCAGGTTTAAAAGGTATTAAAAATGCCATATGTAAAAAGGTATTTGTTCCCTCAAAGCGAGTATTTCTTAAATGACAAAGTAATCCTGATTTTATACTCTTATCTTCTACAATAATTTCAAATTTAGTATAAACTAAATGGATATTTTCTGGAATTTGAACCATAACAGGTGACTTTACACATAATCCGCCATTACTTATATCTACAATTTCTCCTTGTATTTGATAGGTATTTATAGCTCTTTTAAATTCTTCATCAATTTGATTTTTTTCATTAAAAATAAGATCGTAAAATTGTAATTCCTTTAATTGAGGAGCATTTTCAAGAGAAAAATTTGAATTTCTTATTAAATAATATTCGTTTTCTATAAAATTGATAAATAAATTGGGCTTAAGGTAAGTAACAAAAGCAGGGACAACAGTTTTTAAAATTAGTCTTTTATCATGTCTTGGATTTAGAATTTCCAGTTTATAACCATCTGGGAGTTTTCCTTTTACTAATGTTTGGAAAACATATCTTATATTACTTTGGGGAATGATAATGATTACTAAATCCCCTTCTGAAAGTTCAGGGATTCCTGGTTCTTTTTCAAGAAAAATCTCTTTTTCATTAATAGCTTTTAAAGTTCCCTTTAAAAGATTTTGTTTATGAAAAATAATAGCCTCTTTTAGGGCTTTGTTTAAATCAACTTTTAAAGATTCAGGAAGATAATTAAGGGAGCCTAACTGAATATTTCTTATTAAGATTGAAGTTTTTATTTTGTTAGAAAGACTTATTTTTTCCATAAACCCCTCTAAAAAATTTTTTACATAATCAGTTTTTCCAAATTGGTATATTTAAGATTTAAAAGGGTATTTCCCTTTTCTTCAAAAAAAACTCTAATTTTTTCTGAACTTAAAATTTCTCTTACTTCTCCAACTCCGAAGTGAGGATGCTTAACTATATCTCCCACTTTAAATTTTTTGCCATTTTCTAAATCTTTTTCTTTAAATTCTTCTTTATAATAGTCTAAAAGCGAAGGAGGGACCTCTTTTACAAAACGGGATAATTTAGCCAAAGTTTTTCCCTCCCCTGGTATATAAATCGTCATAGGGGCAATAAGAAATAAATTTTCCCTTGCCCTGGTTACTGCTACATAAAAAAGCCTTCTTTCTTCTTCCAGCTCCTCTTCATTATGGATACTATAAATAGACGGAAATCTTCCTTCAATAAGGGATATAATAAATACAGTATGCCACTCTAAACCCTTTGCAGAATGTACAGTTGAGAGAGTAAGGCAATCTTCATCTTTAACAGGTTTTTCTAAGCTTGTAATTTCAAGAGGTTCAAGTATTAAATCTGTAAGAAAATCTTCTAAGAGGTTATATTTTTCTGAAAGGGCTATAACTCCTTCTATATCCCTTTCTCTTTTATGATAGTCTTCATAGTATATCCTTTCAAAAATAGGTTTATAAAAATCCCAAACACTAATCAAAATTTCTGAAAGAGCTCTTTTATTTTTCCATAATTCTTTTAAAAGAATTACCAGTTCTTTAAATTCTCTTTGAGGAAACTGAAAGATCAATTTTTCTAAGATATTATTAATATCTGAAATATTTTGTCTTAGAGAGTCAATAATTTTTTCTGTACTTTTTGGTCCTATACCCTCTAATAGTAAGAGGACTCTATGCCAGGAAATGAAGTCTTGAGGATTGCTTATAATTCTTAAAAAGGAGACAAAATCTTTCATATGAGCAGATTCTAAAAGCTTTAACCCTCCATATTTTACAAAAGGTATCCCTCTTTTAGTAAGTTCAACCTCTAAGTCAAAAGAATGATATGCTGATCTAAAAAGTACTGCCATCTGGGAGAGTTTAATTCCACTTTCTCTTAGCTCTAATATTTTATCTCCTACAAATTTACTTGATTCTGTTTCGTCTTTGGCTTTAAATAAAACAGGTTTTCCCCCCTCTTTTTTGAGAGTAAAAAGGGTTTTGGTATACTTTATTTTTGAATTCGAAATAATTACATTAGCAAGGTCTAAAATACTTTGAGTACTTCTATAGTTTTGTTCAAGCTTAATTATTTTTGTATCAGGGAAAAGCTTAGGAAATTCAAAGATATTTCTGAAATTGGCTCCTCTAAAACCGTATATACTCTGAGAATCATCTCCCACTACCATTACATTTTTATGGGTTTCTCCCATATATTTTATAATTTCTCCTTGAAGAGAATTTGTATCTTGATATTCATCAACCATAATAAATTCAAATTTCTTACTAACCTCCCTTCTTACTTCAGGAAAATTTTTTAATACCTCAAGCCAATTTAATAAAAGATCATCGTAATCCATTAGTTGGTGTTCTTTTTTGTAATTTACATATTCTATAGACAGCTTTTCTATTTCATAATAATGGTCCAAGAACTGAGGATATTCATAAGAAAGAATTTCTTCAAGGGTTTTTTGTTGATTTATCATTTTACTGTAAATGCTTGCTAAGGTATCCTTTTTAGGGAACCTCTTTTTTCTCTCAGCAAGTCCGAGACTATTTCTCAATAAATTTATCAAATCTTCAGCATCACTTCTATCAAGAATAGTAAAGTTTGGTTTATATCCCAAAAGATATCCGTAAAATCTAAGCATATACTGACATAAGGAATGAAAAGTTCCTCCCATAATTTTATTACAATCCATTTTAAGAAGAGTGGATGCTCTTTCAATCATTTCTTTCCCAGCTTTACGAGTAAAAGTAAGAAGAAGAATTTTTTCAGGGTAAACTCCTTGCGCTACCAAATAAGCCATTCTGCAAGTAATGGTTTTTGTTTTCCCAGATCCAGCACCAGCAATAACTAAAAGAGGACCAAAGATAGTTCTTACAGCTTCAGCCTGAGCTGGATTAAGTTCTTTTAAGAATTCTAAATTTTTCATAATTTTAAATTATAAACTTTTTAGCAAGAATCTACAAGAGGGCTTAAGGATTCTAATTTTTAATACCCCCTTGAATTAAATAAAGATAGATGTTAATTTTAGATAAAAAGTCAAAGGGGGGTTAAAAATTTAATGGCTGAAGAGATAAAAAGCACTTTAGAGATAGCTCTTGAGAAAGCAGAAAAAATTGGTAAAGCCTCAAAAGAAGAATTAGAGTTTTTCCAGTTAAAAGAAGAAGCTCAAAAACTTTCAGCTAAATTTTTAAGAAATGAGATTTCTGATTTTGAAAACTCCCTAAGTGAACTTTTGAAAGATAAATCCCCCCAACAAAGAAAAGCTATTTATCAGAGTATAGTAGATGTATTTTTAAAAAATATTGTTCTTCCCAAATATGAATATCAGATGGATGATGCTAAAAAAGCTTTTGAAGGACTTAAGAAAATCTTTAAAAAGGTTCCAGAAATGTCAAAGGTTTGCCAACAATTAGAAGCACTTCTTAGAGAATATATTATGCATAAAGAAGCTATTTATAATGAGCTTTTAAAAAGATTTAATGCTGGAGTTTCTGCTTTAGAAAAAGCCCTTTCTGACCAACTGGGAACCGAAGTTAAAGTTAATGTAGAAGAGCATCCTCAGTTTAAAGAAGAATGGAACAAGATAAAAGAAAAGCTGGATGAGGAATATGGAAAACAGCTTGAATATCTAAAAAATCTTTTTAGAAAAATAGTTTCTTAAAATGGTTGATCTTCCTCAAAAACTTTTACTTTATCCACAAAGTTTTCTTTCTCCGGAAAAAGTAGTTAAAGTCCTTCCCTTAGTCTCAAAAATAGTTTTTCTTAAACTTTCTAAAACTGAAGAGTTAATAGAAAATATTTATAAAGATTTGCCAATTTCTTGGAAAGAAAAGATAACATTTTTAGAATTTAAAAAAGAAATAAAAATAGATTGGAATCTATTAAATAGAGAAGTTGATGTTATTGAAGAATGGGGACTAAATTTTAGAACTCCAGAAACTCTTAAATATTTTAGTCAATTCAAAGAAACTCTTGAGGACTCTCTGGAAAGTATATATCCCTCTTTTAATAAAAAAGAGGAAAAAAACACCGAAAAAGAATTTGAAATTAAAAGGGCACTCATTCTTTTATGCTTAGCTGAAAAACTTGATTTTAGATTATACGAAGTTGAAAAATCTTTAAAAGAAATGGAAAATAGATACAATCAAGTTTTTGAAGAAAAGATAATAGGAGAAGACGAAACTTTTGAAAAAATTTTAGATATAAAAGAGCCTTTGACAAGCTACTTATTTGAAGAAGAGCTTCCTAACTTAAATTTAAGAATTTTTGCTTGGAAACTAATAGGCAACTATTTAGATTGGGAGTCCCTTTATCCCCTAAGCAATTTGTTAATAACTGAAGAGAAACTTTTAGAAAATTGGAGGGAAAAATTTACTTTTGAAAAAGAAAAATTTTTAAACGAAGAGATGGAATTTTATAAATTTAAAGCTTCACTTTCTGAAATCTTAGAAATACCTGAAAATAATTTTCTAAAAGTTTCTTCAGAAACAGGAGTTTTGTTTCTAAGCCTTTAATGGTTGAAATCTATTTTATTATCGCATTAATTTTAATATTTTTCTCTATGTTTTTTACTTTAAGTGAAGCAGGGATTTTTTCTCTTTCTCGTTTTGAGGTTGCCTCTTTAAGAAATCTGGGTTTATCAGAAAAGTATCTTCGGATATTAAAATATCCAGAAGAACTTTTAATTGTTATAATAGCAGGAAATGAAATTGTAGATTATTTTGCAAGTTTTTGTATCTCTAAAGGATTTACCAGTTTATTTTCAGAAAAAGGGAAAGAAATAGCTTTTATAGTTTTTGCCATAATTGGATTTTGGTTAGGTGATTTTTTCCCAAAAATTGTAGGATTTAAGTTTAGAAGTTTGATAATTTCTAAAATTTTTTATCTAAATTATTTATTTTACGAAATTTTTTATCCAATAAGAAAATTTTATACCTTTATTTATTCTGGTTTAGAAAAAAGATTTCCTTCTACACCTTCTTATTCTCATATCTTTTCTCCTGCTGAACAGATAATTCTTTATATGTTAGATTCTGCTTACAAACAGAAAAAAATTACAGAAAAGGAAAAAAAATTTATTCATGGACTTTTTCTTTCAGAAAAGATACCAGTTTCAGCTATTCTTACTTCACGTTCAGAGATAGTAGCTTTTAAGGATCAAGTTGTAACCTTAGGATTTCTTGAAAAAATAAGACAACTTCCTTATAACAAGTTTCCTATTTATAGAGAAACCCTTGATGATGTTATAGGTATTCTTTATGCAAAAGATCTTATTAAAAATTTTTCACCAGAGATTCTAAACCTTAAAAAACTTTCAGATTTTGTTAGACCAGCTTATTTTATTCCTGAAACTTTCAAAGTAAGAGATCTGCTTTTTGAATTTCAGAGGGCACAAATAAAAATAGCCTTAGTAATAGATGAATATGGTATTTTAAAAGGATTGGTTACCTTAGAAGATGTTCTTGAAGAGCTTTTTGGGGAAATTTATGAAGAAAAAGAGCTTAAAATTGAGCCCTATAAGAAAATAAGCGATAAAAAATGGCTTTTTCATGGGAAGACCCTTTTAGAAGAACTAAAAGTTTTATTAGGGATAGAGATATTGGAAGAAGAATTTCAGGATATAAAGACCTTAAGTGGATTTCTTTTAGCTTTATTTAAAGAAATACCTAAGGAAGGGGATAGCATTGAGTATAAGGAGTTTAAATTTACGGTTAAGAAAATAAAGGGAAGGAAAATACTTTTGGTAGAGATAGAAAAAAGAAATGATTAAAGCTCTAATCTCTTTTTTATTTTTTCTTTTTGGAGAAGCCTTTTTTGCTTGTAGTGAAATTGCCTTTCTTTCTGCAGAAAGAATTCTTATTGAAAGTTTAGCTTCTAAAAATATAGGTGCCAGGGTTTATCTCAAATTTTGGGAAAATCCTGAGCGTCTTTTTACTACAACCCTTATGGGAATTACCCTTTGTGTTGCAGGAAACGGAATATTTACTTCTTATTTCTTAATAAAAAACTTAGGCACCAAAGGGCTCTTAATTGTCTCTACCCTTCTCCCTTTATCTATGCTTCTTTTTGGGCAGATAATTCCTAAAACCTTAGGAAAAAGATTTTCCTATCCATTAGTTCTCTATTTAATGCCTCTTCTTTATTTAGTGTCCTTTGTATTTTCCCCTATAATTTTTTTAAATACTAAGCTTGCCAGTAAAATTATAAAATCAAAAGAGGAAAGCCCTTTCTTTTTAACCAAATTTAGAGAAATTCTTTTAACTTTTGTTAGATATGAAGAAGAGATAGATTTTAAAGAAAAGGAACTTATGCATAAAATTGTTGAATTTGCTAAAAAAAGGGTTTCTCAGGTAATGGTTCCTTTAACTCAAGTAAAAGGATTGCCTATTACAGCTACTGTAAAGGATGCCATAGAATTTAGCAAAAATTATAATTTTTCATACATTCCTCTTTATGAAGAAAGCATAAGCAATATAAAAACTATATTAAAAATACAGCATCTTGTAGGTAAGACCCTTTTTGAACCAGAAAAACCTCTTAAAGATTTCAGTTTAAAACCTTTATTTGTTCCTGAGGTTGCTTTGGCTCATGAAGTGCTTTCTCAGCTTCAAAAAAATGGGATTGAATTTGCTGTAGTAGTTGATGAATATGGTTTTACTACAGGAATTATAACTATAGAAGACTTGGTAGAAGAGGTGCTGGGAGAATTTAGAGATGCGCTTGATTATTATGTCCCAGAATATCAAAAAATTAGCGAAAATTTATATAAATGTAAAGGTTTTATAGAAATAGAGAAATTACAAGCTCTTGGTATACCAATACCTTCTGGAGAATATGAAACTCTTAATGGTTTTATCTATTTTATAACAGGAAGAATCCCTAAGCAAGGAGAAATAATTAATTACAAAGACTTAGAAATAGAAATTTTAAAAGCTACCCCTCGGAAAGTGGAAGAGGTAAAAATAAAAATCATAAGGTAATTTCTACTTTTTGAAAATCCTTAAAAAGGGAAGCATCTTTTAGCATTGGTATAAAATCTTCTGAAATTGAAAGTTCTTTAAATCTCCACTTTAGTATAAAAAGGTTAGAACTGATTGTGCCTTCTTTTTTGTCTTCTAAAAAGGAATAATTAAAAGAAGTTTTTAAGAAATTCCAAGTTAAGTTTTTTTCCTTTAGACCTAAAAAATAAAGGGGGATATCTTTTAGTTCAGCTTTTGGTTCAAGTATTATAAGATAGTGTTTTTGATTATAAAGATCAAAGATCTCTATTAAATTATAAAAAGAGATTTCCCATTTTCCATATCCCATTGTAGTATTAAGGGGAGATTTAAACCTAAGATAAAGGAAATCCTCTTTTACTTGAAAATCTGCGTAATTGCTTAAGGTTTTGGTTTCATTATTAGTAAAAAGGGTAATTTCCCACCAGATCTTTCCATAATAGACATTTTTGGTAGATATTTTACTTAAAGGAGGTGCTTTATAAGAGCATCCAAAGGAAAAGCATAAAGTAAAGAGAAGGAAAAATTTACTTAGGAATTGGACAGTTTTCAAATTTTTTTTCAATCCTTTCTTTATCTCTTTTATGAATAACTGCTTTTAAAGCTTTTTGGTAAAGTTCGCAAGCTTTTTCTTTATTTCCCTTTTTTAAGTAAGCATCTGCAAGATGTTCTACTATAACAGCCTCATCTTCAGGAAGCCTATTTACAGCCTTTTCTAAATACTGAATAGCCAGATCCAAATCACCCTTTTTGTAATAACACCATCCTACGCTATCAAGAATATAAGGGTCTAAAGGATTTATTTGTAAAGCTCTGAGAAGTAATTTTTCTGCTTCCTCCAAATTTTTCCCCAGCTCCACATAACTATATCCTACAAAATTTAACACAAAAGCATCTTTGGGATATTTTTTCAAAAGTGGTTCAACAAGGGATAAAACCTTTTCGTAGTTTTCTAAACAGGCATAACCTGAAGCCAAAGTTAAAACCATATCAAGCTCCTCAGGATAGGCTTTAGCTCCTTCTTCTGCATACTCAACTCCCCTTTCGCAAAAATCAAGAATCTCAGCAAAATTAGCTAAGAAAATATAATAGTTTTTATTTTTAGGATACCTTTTAGAGAAATCTTCCATATATTTTAGGGCTTCTTCTTTCTTTTTTCCTCTAAAAATTTCTGCTATTCTTCTTGAAGCTTCGTAATTCCAGTTATTTTCAAAAAGAAGTTTTTCATAAACTTGAAGAGCCTCATCCATTTTATTTTGTTTTTCAAGGGAGTATCCAAGAAAGAAGAGAAGTTCTGGGGTATATTTATTTTTTTCTAAATATTCTTTTAAAATTTCCTCAGTCTTTTCCCAGTTAGATTTTTCGATATAAAAGCTAAGAAGAAGCTTTATAAAATCTTCATCCTCAGGATATTTTGCTACATAAGATTTTAGCAATTTTTCAATTTCTTCAACATCTGAATTTTCATCTAAAAATTTAAGCACCTCTAATAAAAGAGCTTTATTTTCTGAAGCAAGATTTAAGGCTTTTAAATAGGCTTCTTTTGCTTCTTTTATCTTTTTTTGTTCTTTTAAGATCCTTGCTTTAAAAATCCAGGCTGCATAATTATTTTCATCAATTTTTAAAAACTTTTCTAAGTTAATTAGTGCTGAATTCCAATCTTTTTGGTCAAGATAGATGTTTATGAGAAGGCTTAAAATAATTTGGTCTTCGGGAGAGTATTCCAGATACTTTTCAAGCACTGAAGCAGCACGAAGTGGTCTATCTTCAAGGATATAAATCTTAGCTAAAAAAAGATTAAGTTCTCTATCCTTTGGATAATTTTCTAAAAGTTTTTTACAAAGGGGTTCTGCTTTCTTTAAATCTCCGTTTTCCAAATAAAGAGAAATTAAGGTTTTTTTAAGATATAAACTCTGGGGATCATATTTTATGGCTTTTTTAAGATATTTTTCTGCTACGGAAGGATCCCTTTCTTGGGTAGCAAGTAAATAATAATAATAGGCTTGATCCTTTTTATCCTCTTCTTCAGCAAAAAGGTAGGCAGAATTCATAAAAAGGAGAATAAAAATTACAAGGCTAATCTTTGTAAGGTAGGGCAAGTGGATAGTAGTACGCATCTGGCAATTTCTCCTCCAGAAATTTTTTAAGCTTTTTTATTATTTTTTCCTCTATTTGTCTAACCCTTTCTTTGGAAATCCCCAATTTTTGAGAAAGTTCATGTAAGGTTTTTGGTGGATCTCCCATAAGTCTTTCATGAAAAATCACATAATCTTTTCCAGTAAGATTTTGAGCAAACTCCTTAAGAAGATGTCTAAATTTACTTAGGATTTCTTCTCTGGCAAAGGATTCTTCAGGGGTTGGTCTTGTGTCTCTTAAGAAATTGGCAAGGGTATCTTCTGACTCATAGGACACAGGAGCTTCTAAACTTAAATCCTGAGAAAACATTCTTTGTTCCATCTCTTCTACTTCTTTTTCCTTAACTCCAAGCCTTTTTGCTATCTCAGCAGGGGTAGGTTCAAAACCGAGAGAGACAAGTTTTTCTTTTTCTTTTCTTAGCTTATAAAAAAGTTTTCTCTGTGCCTGGGTAGTTCCCATTTTCACAAGTTTCCAATTATCCATAATGTATTTAAGTATATAAGCTTTTATCCAAAAGGAAGCATAATAGGAAAATTTAACCCCCTTGTAGGGATCAAATTTTTTAACTGCTTGCAAAAGTCCAACATTTCCTTCTTGAATAAGGTCTAAAAAATTGTGTGCCCAAAATTTTTGAAATTCAAGAGCTATTTTTACTACCAGCCTCAAATTTGAAATTACAAGCTTATAAGCTAACCTTGGATCTTTGGTTTCATAATAAGCCTTAGCAATCGCTTCTTCCTCTTCCCTTGAAAGAACTGGGTATCTACTTATTTCTTGCAAGTATTTCTGCAGAGGATCAAATTTAGCAGGAACATGTTCTTCAAAATCTTCATTAATAATAGGAAGGGCAGAAAGAGCGCTTATATCTAAATCTGCCTGATTAGGAAATTCAAGTATCTCATTATTGTTATTAGGATTCTTCATAATAAATATTTTATCACAGAATTATTTTATTCCTACTACTTTATGGAGCTGTATCTGGAACCGAAGAGGTTTCTTAGTTTTAAGGATCCAACCTGCTAAGATTTTAGGTTCTAAAAAGGGATAAGCAGGGGATAAAAAGACCTGGGTATAATAGGTGAGATAAAATTTTTCTATAATATTTATAGCAAAATTAAAGTCCCTACGATTTTTTATTACAAATTTTACTGCATCTTTTTTGGTAAGAAATTTAAAGTTTTCATAAAGATTGTATTTATCCATTTTAGAAGAGGGAGTTTTAACATCCATAACCTTTATTACTTCCTTAGGAACCTTCTCTAAACTTATACTTCCATTTGTTTCTAAAGCTATAATACAACCCTGGCTTAAAAATGCATCTATTAAATTATAAACAGGGCTTTGGATAAGGGGTTCTCCTCCAGTAATGGTTATAAAAGGTATAGAGCTAAAATTTTTCTCCCAGAAAGAAATTATTTTAGAGACTTCTTTTTCTTCATAAGGATTTTTTCCTTTTGCATAAGGAGTATCGCACCAGGAGCAGTTTAGATTACAGCCAAAGAGCCTTACAAATAGAGTAGGGTAACCTGTGAGAGGACCTTCTCCTTGAAGACTAAAAAATATTTCAGAAATTTTTAATTTAGGCACTTTTTTGCTTTTTTATTCGTAATAGGTTGCTCCTGCTTTTTCAGTCTCAAAAACAGTAACTTCCTTTACTTTTACCTTGGGATAGGAAGAAAGTTTTTCTCTAACCTTTTTAAAAATGTATTCTGCAAGTCTTTCTGAGGAGGGGTTAATATTTTTAAAATAGGGGATCTCATTAAGTAATTTGTGGTCAAGCTCAGAGAGAACTTCTTTTAAGATTTTCTTAAGGATGGAAAAATCTATAAGAATATCTGTGCTATTTAATTCAGAGCCTTCAACGATAAGTTCTACTTTCCAGTTGTGTCCATGAAGTTTTTCGCAAGGTCCTTTGTAATTTTTGAGGTAATGAGCAGAGGAGAAGGAGTCTTGGACTTTTAGTTTAAACATAGATAAGAATGAGGCGGCGCAGGGATTCGAACCCTGGATTCACGGCTTTGCAGGCCGTCGCCTTACCGCTTGGCTACGCCGCCAATTTTTCCATTTTTGTGGCGGCGGAGGGACTCGAACCCCCAACCCTGTGGATATGAGCCACATGCTCTAACCGTTGAGCTACGCCGCCATCTTAAAAGCTATAAATAAGTATAAAGTCTAATTCTGTCTTGTCAAGAGCCAATTTCACAACCTACCACTTCCGAAGTGGTAACTTTTTACCACTTCGGAAGTGGTAGAAAAGGGTGGGGGTCAAGAAGATGAGACTAAAGGGTTAAAAATGGATTAAAGTTTTTTAAAGATTATTCGATATTAAAAATACAAAAAGAAAAATAAAAACAAAAGGAGGTGGAGGAGATGGCTGTAAAAATTAATTTTAATGCAGAAGCTGCAAAAACACACACTGCGCTCGTTCAAAATGAGCGCGTAATGGGTAAGAGCCTTTTAAGGCTCTCAACAGGTTACAGAATTTTGAATGCTGCTGATGACTCAGCAGGGCTTTTCATTGCTGACATGCTTGGAACTGTAGCTGCAGC